>ENA-OUOG01000382-OUOG01000382.1-marine-metagenome-genome-assembly--contig:-NODE-382-length-58495-cov-5.765654_pt1 | contig 58495 bp, 35 predicted proteins | sample MGYA00248635_ERZ508505 | MGnify/ENA primary metagenome ERZ508505 (study PRJEB26176, sample SAMN06267871) | marine metagenome | isolation source: Saanich Inlet, British Columbia, Canada | place: Pacific...
GGAGAGGTCGGGAACCGCCGCGGGTTTCGTACCAGCGGCGTCCCCGTCGCCCGCGACCGCCGTCGCCGGGTGAAGCACCTGGAGCAGTTTCGTGGCGAGCGACGCGTCCAGCCGCGCGTTCGCCGCGTCGACGCCATCTTCCGGGCTTCCGTCGCGCGTTGTATAGTCAGGCGCGTACGTACCTCCCCTCCGCGCGAGCTCCGCCATCGCGGAAACGCCGACGGCTTCGCGGAACACGTACACCGGCCCCAGCGACGCGAAGAGCGCGCATTGCCTCCGTCTTCTCTGCATGCCCGCCATCGCCGCAGGCGGGTTCGTGCCGACGCAGCAGAACCCCAGCGGCCCAGATACGCGCGGAACGCGGAAGCGGTGCGACTCCGCCACCGCGCCGTTTAAGTACAGACGCACCTCGCCGTGCGGAGACGTTTTGGATGTTTTATTGGAAGACGTCGCGTCGTCGCGACGGCTTTTCTCGTCCGCGGGCGGGTCGTACTCCACCGCGACGCAGATCCATTTTTTTAGTGCGAACGGGGTCGTGAACGGCATGGCACACCGCGCGCCGTCCGCGCCCGTCGCCTCGACCACCAGGTACGACCCGTGGAAGTACGCCTCGACACCCTGCGCGCCGAAAGAGTTTTTGTCCGACGCCTCCGTGCTCAGGAAGCTGAACAGACGAGGCATGTGTTCCTGCGCGTCCCCGCCCACCGCCGCCGCCGCCGCCGCCGCCGCCGCCGCGGGGGACGCGCGGTGCGCGTCGCCCCCGCGCGACGACGCCGCGCATATCGACGCCATCGCGGCGGTCGCCGCGGCGGCGTCCTCCGCCGCTGGAGACGCGCGGAAACTCTCGACGTATAACCACGTGCATACCGCGAACCCTCGTTTGAACGGCCACTCGGAGCGAGTGGGTCCCGAAGAAAACGCGTTCGCGCCGAACGCGGCGCGCGTCAGCAAAGACGCTTTCGGTCGCGGGTCGGGATCCGGAAGGCTTCCATTTCCTCCAAACGCGACAGCCGTCGCCAGCCGGCGAAAGAACGACGCGCCGCCTCCCGTCATATGCGCGTCGGACGCTTCGTCAGACGCTCCGTTCGCCGCTCCGTCGTCCGTTTTAAAACTTTTCGTTCGCGCGTTTGATCCGCCGGATCCGTCCCCCCCCCCGACGGCGCCCAGCAGCCCGCTGCCCTCGCCGTCGAGCTGGAACGTCGCCGCCGGGCCGAGGCTCTTGGTGTGCTCCAGCGCCTCCGCCAGCGCCGCGACGAGCGCGCCGCGCGCGAACCCGGAGGCGCCGCGCGCCATCGCCAGGTACGACCGCAAATGCGCCGGCAAAACGGTTTGCGCCAATAAGTGCGCGACGCACGTTTGCGCCAGACGCGCGACGATTTTTCTTATCCGCGACTTTCCGTTCGTCTCCGCGTCGCGCGCCGCGGAGAGCAGGAAGCGCGCGAGCGGCGGAAACGCGCCGGCGCGCGACGCCTCCAGGCAGTTCCCCAGGCGCGCGCGGAACGCGAGCCGCAGAGCGAGAAGCACGCGTTCGCGAGGACCGCGACGAGAGACTCGAGTCTCGGAGGCGGACCCGTCAAACGCCGAAAAGTCGTCCGGGGTCTCCTCGTCGTCCGGCGGCATGGCGTCCAGGAGCTGCGCGGCGAGCAGCGCGGCGCGCGGGTTGGCGGTAGCCTCCGGAGCGCTCAAGTCGACAAGCGAATCCTCCTCGAAGTCGAGACGGAAGTCGAGACGAGAACCGGGACGAACGCGCGTTTCCAAATCCAGCAGCCGCGCGCGCGACGCTTCCGCGAGACCCGGTAAGATTTGCTTGACGAGCGCCGCCGCCGTCGCCTCGGCCATGGCTCGCGCGGCGTGTCGGTCGCAACACGCCGCGCCCGGAACGTTTTTGCCGGACGCCATCGCCATCGCCTCGCGGAGCGTCTGCGCGGCGGCGCCGATGCCGCGCGCGCACGCCGCGGAGACCAACGCGTCGACCTCTTCGGCGACATCCGCCGCCTCCGGGTCCGCGTCGTCGTCGCCGCGCGTTTCCGTCTCGACAGATTCGTCCGCCGCGGACGAACCTCTCGTCGCCGACGGTGCCGTCCCGAACGCGACGGTTCGCGGGTCCTCCGATCCAGACGCGCTCATGGCCCTCTCGGCTCGACTCGGACGGCGCGTCTCGGGTCGGTCCTCCTCCTCCGTCTCGCGCCGCGAGGGCGCTTCGCCCGGATCTGCGTTTTTTTGTGGCACACGTTTCATTCCACCCGATGACGCGACGCCGCGCGCTCCAGGCGCTCGCGGGGGTCTGCCCCCGGTCGAGACGGCGTCTCCGCCCATCGGACCGCGCTCGGCGCTTTCGCTCGGTCTCGCCGCATCGTCCCGTTCGTCGTCATCCCGCTCGAAGAAGTCGCGGGGACGAGGCCTGTCGCCCTCCCGCGCGTCCAGGCTCACTCTCGGACTCGCCGAGGGCGAAAGCGAGGCCGCTCGCACCAACCTCTCGGCGGCGTCCGCGGTGGGAGACCGCGGCGAGGAGACCGCATCCGAAGGGTCGCCCTCCGAAGGGTCGCCCCACGCGTCCCTGTCGCGGGGAGGGGACGACATCCTCTGCGGCGCCCACCGCCGCTCGGGCGCCCGAACCAATGCGGCGTCGAAAAAGCGTACGAAGTTTTCGTGCTTCGTCAGACGAGTACCGAGAAAAGGCTCCGCAGCTCACAACGTCCCCGCACCGCGCCACTCCATGGCGCCCGCGCGCAACGAGCCGTGCTCGTGCGGCAGCGGCAAGAAGTACAAGAAATGCTGCGCCGTGCAGGATACGACCTTCATGGCGGAGTGGAAACGGGAGGACATGCGACCACCCGAGCGGGAACCCACGGACTTTGAGAGAGCGATGGCTGCTCACGCGTGGGTTCTCTTTGTCAACCCAGAGCGTAGACTACAAGTACACAACGACCCGCTCGAGAAGGGATTTCAGTTGGATTTCCTTAGCAAATTGACAAGACCCATCGCCGATGAGGACGTGTATTGGGCGCGGGATGTCGAACGCGCGCGCGTCCATGAGCGGTTCATCACATCTTTCCATCTCAGGTGCAGCGACGAGTACGACGTCACGGGCGACTTGATTGGCACATACGCCGACCTCGATCGCGAGAACCCGCACGAGTCCGGCGATTGGAGCTCGCCCTTGATGCGTGTCTTCACAAAGTATCTCGAGGAAGCCAGAGACAGGGACGTGCTGCCGACAGGCTGGTGGCCGCCAATCGACGACCCAGGCGTGCTTTACGAATTTTGCCACAGAAGCTTCAGAAACAGAACAGAGCCCGACGTGGTCGAGAAGATGATGCTCCGTGAGCTCGCGGCGGACGTGTTGGGCACCAGCGTCGAACCGGTGGTGGGGGGCAGCTGGTTCGACGAATCGGAAACCGACGAGTCCGAGTATGTCAGCGACGAGGACGAGTCCGAGTACGAGTCCGAGTACGACGAGAGCGAAGACGACCGCGTAAAAGACGCGGGCGAGGCAGAGAGAGCGCCCGAGTCGGACCCGAAAACGAAAACGTGCGAAACGTGCGGCGCGGCGGAATGGAAACACGACACCGGCGGCAAGCGGTCGTGTTTCCAGTGCACGGGGTGCAAGCTGGTGCGGTATTGCTCGAAGGAGTGCCAAAAAGCAGACTGGGCGAATCACAAAGCGAGGTGCAAGGAAGCGCGAGCGAGTCTAAAGGCGAAATAAATGTACGACGTAGACTATACGACGCGTGAACAACTTCGACTTTTTTTTTTCGAGCGCTCGTCGCCGAACGAGGCTTCGCTCGCGCGTCATCAGGCGGGTTGTAACTACAACACCCCGCGCGGTGAAGGCGATGGGCGGGTTGCACCCCACGTCCGTCTCGGCGGCGGTCGCGGGAGGCGTGGCGATGGGGACGCTGCACGTGGTCACCGGCGCGGACCACATCTCGGCGGTGGCGTCGCTGGCGGTGGGCAACTCCCCGTCGCGCGCGTTCGCGCTCGGCGCGCGCTGGGGTGCGGGCCACAGCGTGGGCTTGCTGTGCGTGTTCCTCTTCCTGCTGGCGCTGCGCGTGGAGACGGACGAGGCGTTCATGCGCGTCGCGTCGCGGTGGATGGGGCTGGGCGTCGGCGCGTTCATGGTCGCGCTCGGGGTCTACGGCGTGCTCGAGGTGGACCAGCGGCTGAGGGACGCCGAGCGGGACGGGGACGCTCTTCCGGATGCGGATGACCCGGAACGCGCTCGGCTCGTGACGTCGTCGAAAAAAAACGACGACGAGGACGCGACCGTGTCCGACGACGAGAAGACGAAACGCCGCGGCATGAACGCCTCGAGTGATCACTCAAAAGACGGACGGAAACCGTCCTCGTTCCTCACCGGATCGCTCGCGGTCCTCGCGGGCGTCGTGCACGGCGCCGCCGGCCCGGGCGCCGTACTCGGCGTTTTACCGGCGATGGCGCTGCGCGACGAACCGCTCGTCATCGGGTACTTTTGCGGATTCATCGTCGCCACCGTCCTCGCCATGGGTTTATTCGCCGCGGGCTGGGGCGCGGGAACGCGCGCGCTCGGCGAAAGAGGCGGTGAGCGCGTGAAACGGGGCCTCGCGATGTGTTCATCGGTGCTCTGCGTCGTGGTGGGGATCGCGTGGGCCGCGTTTTCGGTGACGGGCGTCCGGATGGATTAGATGCGATTTAGATTAGTCTAGAGTTAGAAGGGACGAGAAGAACGAGTCGAGGCGCGCGCGATACCTAGTACGGTGTACGCTTTTCTTTCCTCGCTACTCCTCCCGTCTCGCATCACTCGTAGTACAGCCCGAACACCATCCCGACGCAGAACACGCTCGAGTTCTCGTAGAAGTCCGAGGCGAAGTTGTCCGTGGCGGTGTCCCACAGGCACCGCGACGCCAGCCGCAGCGCCTGGCCAGTTTTCTCGCCAACCGTCACCTGCACGACGAGCTTGTACCGCTCGTACCCGAGATTCTTCACGCGCTCCTTGACGGTGTCCGCCAGCTCCTTCGCGATCTGCGCGCTCTTCAGCGGGTCGTACTGCGTTCCCTCTAAACGCTCCTTGATGGTGTCCGTCAGGATTTTCTGAACCGGGCCGCGCATGAACTTGTACCCCTGCGCGGCGTTTTCGTCGGGACGAACATGTTGGAGCGGATGCGTCAGACGACGGATGCGTGAGAAACGCGCACGCGCAGAGGTGGTTCGTTCGTTCCAAAAATGGGACGAAGGTGGATGGCATCTTGAGACAGCGGGCTCGAGTCGATCGAGGTTCCGAACCGGGTTCGCCGCGCGCGCGTTGAGTAAGATGGACGCACCTCCCCGAACTCCTCGGGTTTCTGCATGTACGTGTTCTCGAACGTCACGTTGTCGCCCACGGGCATGACGGGGTCTTCGTCGCCCATCGCGCTCGCCTTATTCCCCTTTGGTGATTCGCGCGGACGAAGGGCCTGCCGGGACGGAGACGGCCGCTTTGCGCCGTGCCGGACCTCGGTCGGCGGCGGTTCGGGCGAACCGGTTCGAGCGCGGGACACGCGCGGAGGGGTACGCGGCGACGCGCGCGCGGGAGTGCGGGCGCCGGGGGGAGAGCGCCGAGGCGTCAAGCTCCTCCGGATTCTTCTGAGACTCCTCCCAGACTCGAATACGCGGTCAAACGGGGGTTCGTTTATGGGAATTCAGGCTGAGCTGAAGGCAACGGTACGCGTTGCGAATAAACGACATAACGCGAGCCTCCAGGCGCACTCGACCCACGCGCGGTGAAGCGCGCGTCTCCCCCTCGGACCGGAGCGGCGCGGCGTGACCCGTCGGCATGTCCGCGCTCGGCATCGCGGGCTCGCTCGCCGGCACGGCGGTGAAGACCGCCGTCAACCGGAGCATCAACCAGTACCAGGAGCGGAGACTCGACCAGCAGAGCAAAGTCGACTGGTGCGTGCGCGCGATCCCTGACCGGCGGTGGGGGCCACCGCTCGGCACGCGCGGGTCACGCGCGCTCACGACCACCACCGCAGGCGGCGTGAGCGTTTTCCGGCGACACGCCGACGCGAGCGCGACGACGAACCCGCGCCGAGCGCCCGCGGGCGTCCTCCCGCCCGCGCGACGATTTTCCCGCAAATGCGCGAAGAAAGCGCTCCGACCCTCTCACGAAGCGCATCATCATGGTTTTGACATCATCGTTTTCCGCGTCGTCGCTCGCCTTCCCCGTTCCAAACTCTTTCCTTTCCTCGCTTTTTGTCGCAGGGAGGACTACAACTACCCCCCCTACCTGAACGTGCTGCACTACAACAGCGACGACATCGAAAACGTCTCGGCGCGCGCCGCCGTGCGGCTGGCGCACGTCTCGTACCTGTACACGCTCTCTTTGTTTCTGTTGAACTTTTTAGGGACGATCATCTTAGCCGGCGGCGGCGCGGTGGACGCGGTGAACGTGGTGTACACGTTGTTCAACGTCATAATCTACGCCATCGTCGGCATGTACGCCTTCTACTGCGGGTACAAAGGCATGGCGACGAGAAACGGGCGGCTCACGGACTACTACGTCTGGCTGCAGAGCTTTTTTTGTGTGTTTCAGCTCATCGCCTCATCCGTGAACGGCGCCAACTATTACGGCTGGAGCAACGCGGCGCGCGCGCGGCGGTCCGAGAAGATGTCCGACTTTTTCCTGGGGTGGACCTTCTTCGAGAGCACGATGTGGACGCTCGGGTACCTGCTGGGCGCGGCGGCGCTGTACCGGGTGGTGACGACGCGGAAAGACGCGATGCGGTCGCAGGGGGCGTCGGGGTACGGGTTGCGAGTGTGAGAAGACGCGGGAAGCGCGGAGAAGACGCGAGCGGCGAATTAGGGGTCGAGAGTCTCTTTGTGGCGATTCCGATGACGTGGTAAAAAAAGAAAGGAAACGCGTTTCTCGTGTGCTTCATCGTCCACGCGTCGCGTCATCCGTCTCCGCTCGTACGCGCGCGGAGACGGACGACCGAAGTACGGTCGTCCGCGACGCGAACGGTTCCGGCGACGATGAATGAGTCAGTCGACTGACTCATCAATGCCTCCCTCCGCGCCCGCCTCGCCCGCCGCGCCCTCCGCCGTCGCGGCCGCCTCTGCCGCCTCGGCCGCCGAACCCCTCCCCGCGCCCGCCCCTGCCTCCGTCTCTGCCCCCGCGCCCGCGTCCCCGCCCGCCCATAGGCCTCTGCTGCTGCTTCTTGAGGTTCTCCTCCTCGACGAGGCCGATCACCTCATCCGGGACGCAGATGTACTTGATGGTGTTCCCGCGCACGTAGCAGTTGGCCATGCGCCAGAACCGGTCGCCGTCTTTGCTCGTGCAGATCACCTCCTTCAAGTGCACGTTCATCCACGTGTCGCAGCTCACCAGGTGGCCGTTGTACGTCTCGCCGTTCTTAAGCTCCACCAGCTGCGCGAACGGGCCGAACGCGGGACGAACGAGGCGAAGAAAAAGAACGAGGGGCGCGTCAGCGACGAGAGCGAAGAAAAGAAAAAAAGCGAGCCGTCAGATCTTCGTCGACGCGGGGCGGTCGATTCGCGCGCGATCGCCCGCGTCTCGCGCGGCGCGCGCGCCGTGTCGGGACACCGCGGAGGCGCGAGACGCGCGGGCGGGGCCTCGCGAGACAAAACGTCGGCTCGACGTACCATGGGGTGGCCCTGGGACGTCTTCAGCAGCGAGAGGGGCAGCATCTCGCGCGGTGGTGGTTTTGGACTGCTGCGGCACGCGGCCGATCACGCGTGCGGCGGGCGAATCTGTCTCCGACCGCTGGGGTCTCACGGCGCGAAGAGCGGGGGCTCCGTTCGCGATCGAGCGGCTCGGGTCTTCGAGGATGATCGAGGACGCCGGGTCTGTGTCACCGAGTCGCCGAGCGCGGTGGCGTGTGGCGACGACGCGCGGCCGCGCGCGTTTGCCCCATCAATCTCGAATTTCAGGGAGGGCAAAAAAACACCGACGCGTTCAATTTCGCGCCCGCTCCTTTTCTCTCTCTGTCGCGAGGCAACAACGCCAGTCCGGTTCGCGCGGTGTCCGCCCCCGACTCGGCGCCTGAACCGCGATGGAGGCGTACAAGCTGCACCCGCTGGTGCTCATCAACGTGTCGGACCACCACACGCGCGTCGCCGCGCAGCTCGACCCCGGCGAGAGCTCCGTGGAGCGCGTCATGGGGTGCTTGCTCGGGTTTCAGACGGGCACGCGCGAGGTTGAGATCTGCACATCTTTCGAGGTGGCCACGACGCGCGACGCCGCGACGGACGCGCCCGGGTTGGACGCCTCGTACCTCTCGGACCAGATCGCGAGGTACAAGCAGGTGTTCCCCAAGTTCGACGTCGTCGGGTGGTACGCCACGGGCGCGGGGGTGGACCAAAAGCGGGACATGCCCATCCACCGATCGTTGTCGCACCTCAACGAGAACCCGGTGTTTCTGCTCTTCGACCCGAGACGAACCGAAAAAAAAACCACACCCGCCTCCTCGGACGTCTCCGAACGCGACTCGCTCCCGGTGACCCTGCACGAAGCGTGTTGGGTTTCGGACAGTTCCGATGGGTCCAGCACTCGGGAGGCTTTTCGAGACGCCCGCTTCGTGGTCGAGACGGTGGAGGCGGAGCGGGTTTCGGTGGATCACGTGTCGCGTGTGTCGGTTGAAGAAAACGGCGCCGCCGGCGCGCTCGCCCAACACGTCGCGTCGTTCGGGTCCGCGGTTTCGATGTTAGAGACGCGGCTGGGCGGTATCGTGCGGTACCTGAAAAACGTAGAGGCTGGTTCATTAACGCCGGACCGAGAAATAATAAGGGCCGCCGCGTCCGTCGCCGCCGCCGCCGAGCGGATGCGGAACGCGCGGCTTCAAACTCCAAACAAAAGCGGCGCGGCCGAATTTGAAGACGACGCGTTTGTAAACGACTTCGCGCGAGAGATGGGCGACGCCGAAGCGGCGCAGTACCTCGGCCTGGTCACCAAGGCCGCCGCGGACTTCGAGCAGTTCGCGAGGAGGCACGCCGCCGTGCATGACAGGGGGGGAAGAAGGTTTTAGGCGAGGCGCGAAGTTTTCCACCATGTCAGCGCGCGTGTACCATACATACCCTACGAGTTTTCGCGAGACGCGTAACGGAGTGCCACTACGCCACATCTGATGAACGCACGGGATCTCATCCTCTTGTTTATCTCGGTGGAGACGCTCCGATCGTCGCTCCACACCGCTTGCTGGGAGCGCACTCGCCCGTGCAGTCAAGAAGGTTTGCGGTGATGTTCGCCGTCTCCGGCGCCTCCTTCGCCGCGGCCGCACACGCCGCCGGCGCGGCGCGCGCGCGCGGCCGCGCGGTGTCGTCCTCGCCCCCGTGCGCCGCTCGATCGCGACGCTCCGACGTTTCGCTGTCGTCCCGCGTTCGTTCATCGCGCGCGTTCGTCGCACCCCGCGGCCGCGTCGCCGGCCGCGCGTCCCTGCGCGCGACGGCGCTGTTCGGCCCGCCGCCCGACCCCGACGCGCTGCTGCAGGAGGGCAAGGCGCTGTACGCGAGCGGCGAGCGCATGCAGGGCTACAAGACGTTCGAGAAGGCGCTCCGCGCGGACGACGCCTCGCTGTCTCTGCCGACTCGGCAGGAGCTGCTGTACAGCTGCATGTGCTGCAACGCCGCGTTCGGGGATGTCGAGACGGCGAAGCAGTTCCTGCGCGACATGATGATCGCGGGCATGCCCTTCGACGAGGCGATGGCGTACGGAGGCAGCGGGAAGTTCATGAGCCTGGAGTCCTCCGCGCAGATGCGCAACCAGCTCATCAAATTCGCGTCGGGCGAGATGAAGTCGCAGGGCACCGTGCAGCGCGAGATTTTCGAGAAAACGCGGGCGGAGACCGGAACGGGGTCGCTGGGAGGCTCGGTGGGTGCCAACCCCGTCGGCCAGAAGCCGCAAAGAATGGGGGACATGGACCTGATGAACCTCGATATCGCGGGGGACACGTCGGCTGAGGCGAAGGACATCGCGAAAAGAGTCGTCGGACTAATCGTGCTCTCCGTCGTGGGTTTCGTCGGGCTCTTCCAAGTGGGGCTGCAGTTTCTGAGATGACGTCGTTCGAAACCGCCGCTCCGCGACCGCACGAGCGAAAGCAAAAGACAGGTGCCGTGAATTGAAAAGAATCTGTTTTCGTGTCACAACCGCGCGTGTGTTTCGCGAGCCCCGAAGCCTCGGGTCCCGCGGAGTTTGCCGCGGAAAAAAATAAATCCTCCTCTCATCGCCGAAAACGTGCACAGCGCGAGCAGAAAGAGCCGCCGCGCGCCGACCCGGGCGCCCCTGATAATACTAATAGGCGGGACACCCGTGAACAGTCGACGCGCGCGATACACAGACACTCCTTCTCGCTCCTTCTCGCTCCGCCGCCGCCGCCGCCGCCGCCGCCGCCGCCGCGCAAACGTCTTTTGTCGCGCGACCGAATCGCATACGCGCGCGCTCTAAAAGCGTACCGATAATAAGGCCTAAACCCCTGAACCACGATGATCATACTCCGTCTCCTCCTCACGCCAAGTCGATCTGCGCGTCGTGGTCGCTCGGCAGGTACTCGCGGAGCACGCCGTTGCGGCTCGGCTGGCGCAGCTTCCTTAACGCCTTCGCCTCGATCTGGCGGATGCGCTCGCGCGTGACGCTGAACACGTTGCCAATCTCCTCCAGCGTCTTCACGCGGCCGTCGTCCAAGCCGTAGCGCAAACGCAACACGTCGCGCTCGCGCGGGTTCAGCGTGTTCAGGACATTCTCCAGATCCTCCTTCAGCAGCACCTTCCCAGTAGCGTCGTTGGGGTTCTCGGTGTAGTCGTCGATGAGCGTCTCCTCCACCGTCCTTTTGTCGTCCTCGTTCACGGACTGGTTCAACGAAATCGGCACTAAGCTGGCTTTTTTGATCTGGTTGATCTTCTCCGGGGTCATGTCCATCGCGACGCTCAGCTCCTCCGTCGTCGGGTCGCGCCCGAGCTTCATCACCATCCGCCGTTCGATCTTGGACATGCGACTGATGATCTCGAACAAATGCACGGGGAGGCGGATCGTCCTGCTTTGATCAGAAATCGACCGCGTCACCGCCTGCCGGATCCACCAGTGCGCGTACGTGCTGAACTTGTACCCGCGCTTGAAGTCAAACTTCTCGGCGCCGCGAATCAAACCCACGCACCCCTCTTGGATCAAATCCTGAAACGACATCGACTTGTTGGCGTACCGCTTCGCGATACTAACCACCAGACGCAAGTTCGCTTGGATCATCAGGTTCTTCGCGCGCTTACCCTCCTCCAGTCTTAACTCCAGCGCCTCCTCGGAGATGTTCGCCGCGCACGCCCACTCGAAACTCGACGGCTCGCGGTCGAGCTCCTCTAAAAGCGTCTCGCGCACGCCGTCCAGGTACACCAGATCCTGAATGCGCTTCGCCAGCTCAACCTCCTGCGCCGAGTTGAGCAACGAAACGGTTCCGATATCCTTCAGGTACGTCTTCATGGAGTCGTTCTGCTTACCGCCTGACTTCCCGCGGGGACCCCGCCTCACTACGTTTCCCGCGCGAGTCGTCGCGGGAAGCACGGTGGAAGAATCGGAATTCGCCGCCGAGACGCCCGGCGCGCGCGCGGCGGCGGCGGCGCGCGCGCGATTGCGCGCCCCCTTCGGGCGACCGCGCTTCGCGGTGATCCCGGTCGCGGGCTCAGAAGTCGCGGGCGACTTCTTCTTGATCAGTCGCGGTTTCGCCTCGGCGGAGCTCCTCGCGGAGGCTTTCCCCGCTTTCCCCGCCTTACCGCGCGCCGAAGAGCGCGCGTCGGAGGTGTCGTCATCCTCCTCATCCGACGACGAGTTGTAGCTCTCCTCCAGCCTCGCGAGCGTCGCCGGGTCCAGCACGACGCTCCCCACGTTGCTCGTCTCCTCCGCGAGCAACGCTTGCATCTGCGCCACCTTCGCGCTGAGCTCGTCCGAGAGGTCACCCAGGGCGCTCAAAGACTCGTCCATCGAGCCGAACTCGAAGTCGAAGTCGGCTGCGCGAATCGCAAAAAGTGGTGGTTTTTTTGGGCGTGACGAGGCAAAAGACGGCGCGTTGGAAGCGAGCGTGCGAGAGCGCAGCGCGTTTCGGGCGAATCGGGCGGACGGGGGAGGATGGTCAGCGGAGGGCGCGTCGGGAGGGCGCGCGGGAAGGCGCGGATCGCGCGCGGAACGCGCTCGCCGGTGCAGGGCGGGGGAGACGCGCGCGTCGCGCCGCGATCGGCGCGGCGCGCGGTCCGTTCGAGGGGGCGCGCGCGCGCCGCCACGCCACGTTTTTCCGTGCTGGATAAATGCGCGTCGGCGTCCAAAAAGCCCACGCGGGTTCGAGGGGGGGGCACGCACCACCAATCTCCGCGTCGGGGGGAGACACCGCGCTGGTGGACATGGTCTTGCCCCTTCCGTCCTTGCCGGTGCTGAGCTGCGCCTTCTCGCCGCGCTTGGACGGCGAGGACGAGCGCACCGCGCGGCACCTCACGGCGGACCTGGATGGCCTGTGGGATGGATAACGCGTGGGAGCGGTGTTAGTCTCAACAAACGCGGAACGAACGCGAGCCGGGTTCGGGGCGCGCGCGGGCGCGCGAGCGTCGCGAAGGGGCGGGTTCCGCGCCGGCGCGTGCGCGCGACACGGAAGCACACCCTCGCGCGCGGGAAACGCGGCGAGTGTCCCGGAAGACCGGCCGGGACCGCCCGGCTCGCGGTCTCGAGACGTACCTTACGGCGCTGCGTCCTCGGGCGGACATGTGTGATGCGCGACCGGACGACGCCGCGTCCGAGCCCGCGCGAGCGGTTCGCGAGGTGGACGAGCCGGCGGTGTACCCGGACACCGCGCGGCACGTCGTCGCCATCGCCATCGCGCCTCCCGCCGGACACGACATGTCGGTAGGAACGCGGATTCGACGCTACGCGTGCGCCGCGATTTGCGCTCAGCAGCGCTTCGGGAGTCGTCCAAGTCGTGACTCGTCGAAGCGGTGAGTCTGCCACGCAAGATTAGGCGAGCGAGCCTTTTTGGCCAGAAACGCATCCCTGTGGTTTTTTCGGTCAGGTATTTCTAGAGACTGATTGCCCATATCAACGGAAAACGCATTTCCAATAAAGTACGACTAAATAAGTGACGGGAGGTCGGTCTCGCACGATCGTGCAAACGTTTCTCGCGTCAGCCTCCTGCGCCTCCTCCGCCTTCGCCTTTGAACCATCACCCCTCCAGCACCACCGAGTCCAGCACCGCGAACCCCGCGGCGACCCCCCCCTCGTCGCTCGTCGCCGCCTTCGTGCGGAGCAGGTGGCCGCCGTGCGCGTTTTTTGTCACGGCTTCGCCCACGCGCACGTACCCCCCGTAGATCCCCAGCTCGCTCAGCGTCTCCAGCTGCACCATCTCCCCCTTGCGCAAACACAGCGTTTGGTTGGTCGGCGGGAAGATGCGCTGCATCAGGATGTACGCGCTGAGGTCGCCGCGCGCGCCTCGCGGCGCCGACGGGTCGTGCGTCCGCAAAACAGCCACCATCTCCTCGCCGTACAGGTTGTTCCCGCCGCCCTCTCTTTGCGGCTTCAGCACGAAGCCCCCCGGGTCCGCCAACGCTAAAGACACGGCGTGAGACGCGTCTTTATCGTCCAGCGCGTACAGACCGGCGAACACTAAACGCATCTTCGCGCATCGCTCGGCTATAGACTGCTCCGTCAAAGGCCCGGCGAAACGCGGCGCGAAGCGCTCGAGCGCGCCGGGCGCCGCCAGCGCCTGCTGGATCTTCTTCGTGCCCGCGAGCTGCATCGCGGCGCTCGGGGACTTCACCGCGCCGGATTGTTCCAGAAGCAGACGCGCGTGCCACTCCTTCTCCGAGGGGTAATCGGAAGGCGCGTACCCCGCGCGGAAGTACACGAGCGAGTGTTTCACGCCGCGAAAGGAAACGAAACCGTCGGAGGTGGAGTCGTCGACACTGGCTTCGTCGGCGATCTCCGCCAACGTCGCGCGCGTCACGGAAACGCCGTGCTCTTCAAACAGCGTCTGGGCGAGCAGCCTTTGGTCGAACACGTTCGTCTCGCCGGGCTGCACGACCATCAAGATAAACGCGTTTTTATCGCCGGCGGCGGCGTGGCCCGCGGCGAGCGTCGCCGCCGCCGACGCCAGCGCGTCGTTGCGCGGCAAGACGCGTTCCAAGACGACCTCTCCGAAGTCGTCGTCGTTGGACGCCTCAACAGACGCGTCATCGATATACTTCTCCTGTAGGTTCGCGAAGTAACTCACGTTGTGCCTGTGCATCTGCGCCACGCGCGTGCTGAGCGCCATGAAGGAGGTGGAGACGGTGTTCACCTCCACCTGCAGAGGCGCGCCGCTCGGCGCGTCCAGCATGTAGTCGGCGCGCAACACGCCCACCTCGCATCGGTGGCGGCCGGCTTGCGCGCCGCACGCGATGTACACGTCCCACAGCCTTTTCGTGAACGCGTCCGTCTCGAGCACGCCAGAAAGCGTCGTCTCCAGAAACGCGTGGTCGCGGCTCACTAAGTCGCTGAGCTCCGCGAAAAAAGGAGACACCTCCTTTGCGAGCTCGAACGCGCCGCGCGGAAACGGCGTCGGCAGGAGCGAGACGGGCGCGTGCGTGAAGACGGCTGGCATGGTGGCGCCGCCCGGCGCGCCCTCCGTGGCGACCAGCAGACCGTGCTGCGCCGCCCAGGACAAAGACTCGTCCCGCAGAGACGTCTGCTCCGCGGCCGTCATCGCCGGCGCGCCGGAGGCGGCCGCGCCGGGCGCGTCCGCCGAGGAGGCGCGCGGACGGTGCCTCGCGTCGGCAGATCCGGCGCCGGGAGGCGAGCGCATGGGCCGTCCGAGACGGCCGCGCGAGCGCGGCGCGGGGCGGGAGGCGCGCGCGCGCGCGCAGGCGGTCGCGGGAGCGGGAACGCGCGTCTCCAGGGCGAAGCGCGCGGACGCCGACGCCATGACCCGCGCGAGAGCGCGTCCGGCAGTGCGCGAAGTGGCCGAAGCCCTGTCGGAAAAGATTCGAAGGCGAGCGCGGACCTGGAATGTTCGGGCGTGGATAAATACAGTCACTAACAACGCCGCGCTTCTTTCGCCCGCCCATCGTCGCTTCTTCCGGCTACGGCGCCGGCTCGTCCTCCTCCCTTCCGTCCGGGTACACGCGCCGCAGGAGCCCGTCCGGGAACAGGATCTCCTTCCGCCCGTCCGCGCCGTGCGCCTCCGTCTGCCCGCTCGGGAAGTGGTACACCTCCACGCCCTCGGGGTGCGTGGTGTGCCAGGTGTCCACCTCCTTGTAGAAGTACTCCACGCGGCCGCCGGGGTGCGCGCGCTTGACGTCGCCGTTCGTGAAGTACACCGTGCTTATCGACCCCTCCGCCGAAGAAACGACGTCCTTCACGGTCCCGTTCGCGAACGTCACCACCCGTCGTCCTGTTTCTCGTGAAACACGCTCGACTCGACCATCCTCGTGCCGGTTCACGTCGAACAAACCGAGCCCGGAACACGAGTGTTCCGCGTCGGAAACCGCGGGGGGCGGACCGACGCGCGGCGGCGCGTCGCGCACCGACGGCACGCGGTGCGCGGCGGCCGCCTCGACGGCGGAGACACCGAGTGAATCGACGGGGTCTTTCGCGGTGTCTCGCTCGCGTCTCTTCGACACGCGGAACGAGTCCGAGAGACTCGCGTCGCTCTCGGGTTCGGAATCGACGCCGCGGCGCGAGTCACTCCGCGCGTCCTCCTCGTCGCTCGCGTCCTCCTCGTCGCGAAGCAGCGTCTGGCGTTCGCGCGCCTCCTCGCGCGCGCGCCGCTCGCGCTGCTCGCGCGCCAGCTTCTCCATCTCCTCGCGGTCGCGGCGCTCGCGCTGCTCGCGCGCCAGCTCTAGCTGCTCGCGCGCGAGGTCGCGCTTCGACACCGCGCCCGCGCCGCGCCGCTTCTCGCGCTCGGCGTCGCCGGCGCCTTTTTGGCGCCGGAGCAGCGTCTGCTCCAGCCTCCTCTTCTCGCCCTTGAGCTCGTCCACCTCGTCGCGCAGGTCGTTGACCTGCCGGCGCAGCCGGTCGGCCGCCGCGCGGTGCTTGGCGTCCTTCGCCTTGGCCTCCTCGGTCGCCTTCGCCAGCGCCTCCCGCAGAGACTCGAGCTCGGTCCGCTCGCGCTTCGTCGTCGAGCCCGCCTCGGCGGCGCGGCGCGCGTCGCGCTCCAGCCGCTGGCGGTCGCGGCGCACGCGCTCCGCCTGCGCCTCGAGCTTCTGCTTCTGCGATTCGAGCTCGTCCCGCGCCTCGGCGAGCCGAGTCTCGTTCGATTTAAGGTCCTTAGCCGCCGCCCGCTTCTCCTTCGCGAACGCGCTCTTCTCCTTCTCCAGCCGCTCGCGCTCGCGGCGCACCGCGTCGGCGGCGTCCCGCGCCGCCGCCGCCGCCTCCGCCGCCGCCGCCGCCTCCGCCGCGGCGCGCGCGGACGAAACGGGATCCTTCGCTTCTCTTCTCTCGGCGCGCAGAACTCCGCGCCCGTCCTCTTTCGGCGCGCGAGAACGAGACTCCGACGCACCCGCCTTGGAGGCGCCGTAGAAGAGAGACTTGATGAGCTCGGGCGCGCCTTCGCCGGGCCGAGCGCGTTGTTCTCTCGCGGGCGATTTCGCCGGCGAGCTCCTCGCCGCCTTCGCGCGCGTCGGCGACCGCCCGCCGAACGCGTCCGCCACACCCCCGAACGCGTCGACGTCCCACGAGTCACCGTCGTCGAACGCGGGCGGCGTAGGGGATGCGAGCGCGGCGCGGTCGCGGAGAGCGCCCTGGGCCTTCGGTCGGTCTCGCGACGCCTGGGAAGCCGCGCCGGTTCTTCCGAGCGCGCCGGAGCGAGCGGAAACGGAGCGAGCGTCGTCGTCCCGCGAGTCGGCGTCCGAGGCGGTGTCGTCGTCGCTGTCCAGCCGCACGCTCCGCATCGCCGCCGCGAGCTTGGCCTTCTCCACCGAGGCCCTGTGCGTGCCTGTGCGCTTGCCATTTTTCGAAAAAGCGTTCGACGTCGAGCGCCCGGCTTTCCGGCTTTCCGCGGCGGCGGAGGCTTCCGAGCGAGTCTCTTTCTCGAGATTCTCGTTCGCGTCGTTCGCCGCGAGCAACTCGCGTTCGAGCGCCTCGAACTCGGCGAGCTCGTCCTCCTCGCGCGCGCTCTTCTTAGAAGCGCTCCTCGGCGCGGATCTCGAGATCTCGCGCGAGGATCTCTCCGCGGAGGCGTTCGAAGTAGGAAGCGTCGACGAACGCGGAGCACTGGGCGCGGAGACAAACTCGCCGGCGCGTTTCGCCTTGGCGTCGTCGGCGATTTTTCTTTGCCTGTCGCCCCGCCTGAGGAACGGACGCGGGATCTTGTCGGACGACGCGGAGCTCAAGGGCGGCGTCTTCTCCTGAAATGCGCTCATGGTGACACCAGAGCTCGCGTCCTGAGGAGGAAGAGTGTTCGGTCCCGTGGAGGGCGACGCGGGCGTCGCCGCGCGCGGATCCGACGCCGACGCCAGCGACGCTTCGAGCAGCGCGTCGAACGACGCCTGCGGCGCGCCGGACACCGGCACGTCGTCGAGGTCGTTTTTCTTTCCGCCCTCTTTCGCCCGCGCGTCGACATCGACATCGACATCGATCGAGTCTCGCGGGTCTCGCGGGTTTACGGCGTCCGCGGAGTTCTCGCCCGCGCCGTCGTACGCCGTCGCGCCGAGCACGTCGTCTGCGCCGTCGCGCGCGCTGGCCCAGCGCACGGAAACGCGCATCGCGCCGTGCTCAGCCTCCTCCGTCGCCGACGCCTCCGGCGCGGGGGGCGCGTCGAAGCTCTCGGGCCCGCGCGGGATCTTGTTCTTCTTCACGCCCGACGGGTACAGATCCGGCGGTAAGGGAGCGCCGTTCTGCAGCTCTTGCAGCGATGACCTGTTCGTCGAGGGAGAGAGGGTCAGACGGAGGAAGGCACCGCGCGACGCGCGGCGAGAGATTTGAAATCTCGCTGGAATCTCACAACCCGGACGCGCGGAACCGCGCGGAAACGGAACGGCACTCCGGGGCTGGTCGCTCGAACGTACCTGACGGACATCGTTCCCACGTCTCGCGGTCTGCGTGCGCGACGTCGTTGTGCGTCGCCGCGAAGGATGCGTCGTGGCTTTCGCATTTTTTCTTGGAAAGCTGCTTTGTCGCCGAGTTTGAAAAAAAGGTGTGCGTTGACCGAGAAGAAACCGCGGCTCGAACGGTCGTCGGGACTCGGCACGGTCAAGCGACCGCGTCCGCCGCGAGGAGAACCGAGACGGGGTCCGGGCGGCGAGATTGCGTCCTTCGCCGCACTCTTCACCGCGCCACACATGGGGGTCGACCCTTGGGCGGACGAGAACGACGAGCACGAGTCTCGCGGAGGCCAGGGCGAGTCCTCTGACGAGGGCGCTTCCGAGCTCGAGCGCGAGGCGCGACGAAGACGCGAGCAGGTACGCGCGGACGGACGCTCTCGCGCTTCTCCCGACCCAGCGCCCACCGCCGACGCGCGAGGCTCGCTTTTTCCGTCGCTCGCCTCCCCACCTCTCGCTGACCTCCGTCCCCGCGACCGACACCCCGCAGTTCTGGAACGAGGGGTACCGCGAGGGCTTGGAGGAGGGTAAGAAGGCCACCGTGCAGGCCGGGTTCAACGTCGGGTTCAGGGAGGGCGCGACCGCGGGCCTGGCGTACGGCCAGGCGCGAGGCGTGGAGCGTTCCGTGCGGATCTTCGCGGGGCAAGTCCCGGGATCGTCCGAGTGGACGAGCGCCGTGGCGGAGACCGCGCGGCTGATCGAGGAGATGCCCCCTCGTGACGCCGCGCGAGCCGCGGGGGAGGAATTCGAGAGGGCGCGGAAGGACGCGGACGACGAGACGCGTGGCGGAGACGCGAGGGACGTGGACGAAAACGAAAACGAAAACGAAAACGAAAACGACGGCGAGACGACGGGCGTCGGCGCGTTCGCCGCGCGCGTGCGCGCCGCGCGCGACGAGCTCGACGCCGCCGGATTCGAACACAGGACGTTCAATATAGAGGGAGGAACGGTGGACGACTCTGGCTAGAAGTGAGAGAAGTGAGGCGTGTGGTGTGACTATCGCAGAACACGAGGCGTTCGTCGGGAGTCGTCTTTGACGATTACAAAAGCGCGCTTTTCTTTTTCGCCTCGTCCCGGATACGTAAAGCCGCTTTACTTATCCACCAGCCTGCTGAGGCACTGGATGAGGTGCCTGAGGTTCTGCCGCGTCGCGGGGTCGCCCGAGACGCTGCTGATGTCCCCGCTCACCTTCTCCATGTGCTGCAGCGTCTTGGTCATGATGGTGATGCTCTGCCGGAGCATCTCCTGGTTCTCGTCCGTCAAGATGGTCCGCTTGAGCTCGCGGATGTCCGTCACCGCCTTCGTGGCGTGCCCCGCGAGCAGCTCGATCGTGTCCAGCGTGCCCTGCTCCTGCACGTTCTGTAACATCGGCCGGAGCTCCTTAGCGATCTCCGCCGCTTCCAGCAGAAGCGGCTCCAGGTTCTTCATCAAATCCTGCGCCGTCTCCGCGGTGGCGAACATCTTGGCGATGCCGTTTTGCGCATCCATCTCGCGCGCGAGCTTGGTGGCGATGCCCACGAGCTCGTCCATCGAGACGCCCGGGACGCCCACGATCTTCCCGCGGTCGCACACCACCAGGCCCTCACCCTCGCACCCCGAATCCAGCGGCCCCCACTGCGCTTTGGGGATCGGGATCTCCGGCGTGATGTCGATGATGGTCTCCGCGATGAGCCCGCTCTGGTTCGCCTCGACGAGCGAGTTGCGCGGGATGACGATGCCGTCGTCGTCCATCTCCACCAGCACCTCGACGCGCTCGAGATTGGGCCTCACGGAGAGCACGTTCCCCACCTTCACGCCGCGCACGCGCACCTGCGTCCCGACCTGGATGCCGCACGCGAACGGGAACTCCACGAACGCCTGGTACGACCGCATCTTGTTGAAGTTGACCCCCAGGATCCACTGGATCGTCAGCGCCGCGATGCCCGCGCCGCCGATGAGAAACAAACCCACGCCGCCCTCCCAGATGTTCGTGCGCCCGAAACCGAAGTCGCGCAGGGGCTTCACCAGTCTCAGCCAAAGCTGTTCAAAAGGGTTCGCGCGCCGAGTCTCGGTGTCGACCGAGCTCTCGTCGTCGTCGTCGCTCGACGCGGGCCCATCCGTGGCAAACGCGCTAAGCGCGTCTCCGCCGCGCCTCTTTCTTTTCGGCTCGAATCCGGATCCAGACCCACGCCCTCGCCCGACCGCGCGCATCGCGGCGGCGTCGCCTCTTAAGTGCGCGTCCGTGTACGTGCCCTCGCCCCACCACCCCCCGGGATACCCCGCGGCGCCCGAACGCGAAGAAACGCCGAGGACCTCGGCGTACCGGCCGTAGCTCGGGCCGACGCCGATCGGTCGCTCGGTGGACCCCCATTTTCGCCCGGCGTTCAAACCGGACGCGCCGAGGCCCGCGCCGTTTACGCCCCGCGGGACGACGCGCGCGCCGCGGCGCGCGTCCGCGAGCGCGGGCGACACCGCCGCGGCGAGCCGCACGGCGGCGGCGACGCGCGCGAGGTCGGGCTTGCCCTCGCCGGCGGCGGACGCCGAGACGTCGCGCGCGGAGGCACTCACGCGCGAGGCTTGGCGCCGAGGTGGCATCTCCGCCGAGTTGGCGGAGGCGCAGCGCACCGCGCGCGTGCCCCGCGGGAGGACGTGTCGACGCCGGGGCGCGACCGCGCCGAGCGCGGTCGGCATCGTGACGAACGTCATCGCCATCGTGTGAAGCGCGCGCAGCTCCGGCCGGAGCGCGCCTGTGCAGTGTCGGGGCGAAGCCAAAGCGCTAAGCCTATCAGCGTCGTTTTGTTTGAAAAGCCGCTTCTCTGCGGAATCCGTATGTGTATGCAGTCTCACATTTTATCACACGGCGACACGGGTCGCGTTGTTTCGTGTGCGGAGAAAGCGAGCTGCGAACTTCCAACGCGTGATGAGATCCTCGCGGCCGTTTCCCTCGTCACAACGCGCGCGCCCGGCGGCTCGGGAGACCGGCGTCCAGCCTCGAGGGATGGCTCGCGGCGCCGGCCTCGCGCCGGGTCCCGATTCCGCCGAGCTCGCGCGGTGGGTCGCGTCCGTGCGCGCGCGCGCGCCGCGCGAGCCCGCGCCGTCCCCCGAACTCTGGAACGCCCCGAAGCTGGACGCCGCGGCGTCGCTGGCGCGCGAGCTGCACCGCGCGGGCGACCGCGTGCGCAAGTGGACGACGCAATCGCCCGACGCGCCGCCGACCGCGACCGAGCGCGGGGACGCGCTCGAGGAGGTGGTGTTCCACGTCGTCGCGCGCGCGGTGCCCGCCTCGGCGCTGAGGGAAGACGACGAGGCGCATGCGACGGACGAGGCGAAAGATCTCGCCTCGGAGGCGTCTGACTCTGAGGCGGCTTCCTTCGCGCGCGCCAAGGCTCTCGCGGAATCCTTCCCCCCGTTCTTCAGCACCAGGAAGGGCGTCGGGGGAGGCGACGGCGTTCCCGTTCGCGCGTTCATGGGGGACACCACGGGCGCGTCCGCGCTGGAGGAGGAGGAGGAGGAGGAGGCGGAGGAGGTGAACGGCGTCGAGACCGAAAAAACCGAGAGCGTTCTTCCCGGCGACGCGTGCGCGCGCGGGCTTTTGTTGGCGCTCGCGGACGCCCCCGCGGGGACGCGGTTCCTGGTGCGCGTCGCGCCCGAGTACGCGTACCTGGACCCGCACCACGGCCCGCGCATGGTCCCGCTGTACGATAAGCTCCCGGGTTCGAGCCCCGAACGGTGCCGTTCCCGGCGGTTCCCGCGCCCGCCGGCGGGCGTCGACGCCGAGTCGTTTCTGTTTTTCGACGTCGGCGTGCTGGCCCGCCGCGTCGCCGCGCCGGTGCGGCGCCCGCGCTCGCTTCCGGAGACATCGAAAAGAAACACCGCCACCGCGTTCCCCGTCCCGTTCGCCACGAAACGCGTGCTTCGCGAGGGCGACGGCTTCGAGCGGCCTCGGCCGCCGTTCGACGTCTCCGCGCGCGTGGAGGTTTGCGTCGCCTCTCCCGCGACGGACGATGACGACGCCATCGGAGACGCCGCCGCCGTCGCGGTTCCCGAGACGGTCGTGCGCTACGTCTCCGGCGACGGCACGCTTCCTCCCGAGCTGGACGCCGCCGTGGACACGATGCGCGTCGGCGAAGAGGCGGTCGTGTACGCGCCGCCGCGGCGTCGTCCGGAGACGCCTCCGAAAAACGCGCGGCTGGCGATGCCTCGCGACGCGCTCGAACGCGCGGCGAAGAACGGCGCGGAGTATCGCGTTTGTTTGCTCGGCATCACCCACGTGCGCGACGTTTTCGGGGACGGCGTCGTGGTCAAGCGAAGACTCGAAGAGGGCGTCGGCGATTTCCCGGGGGACTGCCCCGTGCGTGATTGCGCCGTCACCGCGCGCGTCGCCGTCGCGGCGGCGTCGGTTTCCGACGACGACGACGAAAAAAAATACGAAAACGCTTCTTCTCTCGACGAACACGCGAGGGCGATGCTTGGAGAAGAGGGTGACAAAAACGCGTCAGGATCGGATCCGTTCGCGGCGTTGGCATCGCGTCGCGGGTTGCGTTTCGTACACGACACGGGCGCGCAAACGCCGCTCGCGTTCCGGCTCGGCGCGGGCGCCGTTCCCGCGGCGGTGGAAACCTCCGTGCGGCTGATGCTCCCGGGCGAGACCGCGCTGGTGACGGTACGCGACGCGCTCGGCGCGGGCGCGCGCTACGCGTACGAGCGGAGCGCGCCGGACGCGCCCGGGGCGGATGCGGCGCGGGAGACGCTCGAGGCGCTCGGCGGGGTGGCGTCGAGTTCGGGAAAAAACGTTTTTCCCCAAAACAAAGTCGGCTTGGTTTTCGTCGTGCGCCTGGTGGGTTTCGAGCGACCCGTGAACTGGTACCGCGCGGGCTTGGGTGAGATGCTCGCGGAGGCGGATGCCGGGCGGCTCGAGGGCAACGCGTTGCTCAACGCCGGCAAGACGGAGCTCGCGCGCGACAAGTACGAGAAGACTCTGCGCGATTTGCGCGGGATACGAGGGTTGGAGAGCGACGAGGAGATTCGCGCGACGAACGCGCTCGTGAACTCCGTGACCCTGAACCTGGCCGCCGCGTCGCAGCGCCTCGGTTTCCACGCGCGCGCGATTGCGTTAGTGGACGAGATCCTCTCGAGTGACCCGAATCACGGCAAAGCCTTGTGGCGCCGCGGGGTCTCGCTCGCGGCGACGCACGAGTACGCGGGCGCCCGCGCGGATTTCCGCGCCGTCGCCGAGGGCGACGCGAGCCTGCGTTTGGACGTCGAACGCGAACTGAGGAAAATCGACCTCGCCGAGCGAGCCGAGCTGAGACGGGAAAAAAACGTCTCGGCGAGCGCGCTCGGCGAACGCGCCGCCGGCGAGAGGAGAGACTAGGAGAGACTCGCGCGAGAGACTAGGAGAGAGTTCGCCGTGTAGTATTGGTAACTTCCATTTTTTTACACGTACGTAGTCTACAAAAAAATACACGGCCGCTCTCGCGTCTCGTCGTTCCTTCTTCGCGCGCGAAGACGAAGGCGATCATCACTCGTCCCGCAACCCGGAGACGTCCGGGAAGGGCCGCCCGAAGGCGCCGTAGCTCGCGCCCGAGCGCGCCACGAGGTTCGCCGCCGCGCCCGAGCCGACGAGCGCGTCGGCGGATCCGTCGAGACGCTCGTCGCTCGGGTCGACTGAAGCGTCGGACGGAGCGTTGGGATCCGTCTCCGGGACGGTCCCGCGCGTGGGCGCCGGCGCGGGGATCCAGTCGCTTCTCTCGTCGTCCGACTCGATCCCGCTTTCGCCGTCCATCCCGCGCCCCGCGTCACTCAGCCGCGCCTTGAGCGCGCGCTCGACGAAGGCGACGTGCGGCTTTATGACATCCACCACGACGTCCACCGCGCTGGTCTTGTTGTAGCACAACACGCCGTACGTGTCCTGCAAGTCGTTCAGGTCGAGCGCCAGCTCGGCATCCTCCGCGCCGCGCGACGGGTCCACCTCAGCGCCGGTGAGCACGATGTTCAACCGCGGCGGAGGCGCGGGATACTTTTGAGGATACGTTTGTCCGCCTTCTTTTTTCGCGAAATCGCCACCCGGACCCGGACCCGGACGTTGCGAGGCGGCGCCCGCGTTGAGGTTCGCGTCGAACAGCGTGTGGAAGAACGATATGCCGTCCATGCCCGCCATGAAGATGTCGCTCACCACCACGGCGAATTGCTCGCCGCGGTTCAGGCGCTCGAGCGCGGCGACACCATCCGTCTCGTGCACCACGCGGCACCGATCGCCGAACACGCGCTTGCACTTGTTCACGAAGAAGTACGCCTGCACGCGCTCGTCCTCGACGTACAGGATGGAGAAATCGGCGCTCACCGTGCTGAGGTACGAGTCGTACAGCGAGTCGTGGAACGAGCTGCCCGCGCTGGGACGCGCGTCGCGAGTCAGCGAGTCGTGGATCGAACGCGCGCTCGAGACGGCACCCGCGGACGCGTCATCCGTTCGTCTCTCGGACGTCCGCGGCGACGGAGACAACGTCGCGCTCCGCCGCCGCCGCCGGTCATCGCGCGCGTCCGGGTGCGTGAAGTCGAACCGGTCGTCCGAAGCGTCGTCGGTCGCCTCGAACGATACGCTCGCCGCCTCCTTCGCGCGCGCGGGATCCGCCGAGACGACGCGCTCGGCGGATCGATTCTCATCCGTCGCCGTTGCCGTCGCCGCCGTCGTCGTCGCCGGACCCGGGGTGTTCGGGGTCAGCGAGACGACGTCCAGCGAGACGCGTCGGTCGCTGTTGTTTCGTTTCGGGTGTCGCGCGTCGGAAGAGGCGCTCTCTTCCGCCGCGCGCTCCTCCGCGAAACGCTCGCCGCGCTCGACGATGGACCGCAACGCGGCGACGCGCGAGGCTCTCGCCCCGCTCTCGCCCTCCCCGTCCCCGAACGTGTCGCTCCCCGCGGTGGGGACCCACATCACTATTTGTTCCGTCGCGATCCCCACCCCGGGCCCCGAAACGCGGCGCACGCTGAGTGACCCCCCCAGCCGCCGCAGGCGCCGCCGCCAAAACTGCATCTCCGCGGCGCCGAGACGCTTCGCCTCGTCGCGAACGCCTCGTCGCGAAACATCCTTCTGTGTCCGCTCCGAACCCGAACTCGAGCGCTCGAGATCGAGGCTGACGCGCTCGTGCGCGCCGTCCGTCGCCGCGGCGAGGTACTCCATGGCGACGCGCACGCCGGCGCGCGGCGCGAGCGGCGACCCCGCGAGCGAGACGGCGCCGCGCGACGGACCGTTTCCGTGTGTTTTTTCCTCTTTTTCGTCACCCCTCGGCGCGGCGGCGCGCTCCGTGGTCAGCCGGCACGAGCCGCGCACGACGCGCGTCCCCGCGCGGTAGACGAGCGCGAACAGGCAGCACGCGAACGTGTCTCGCGCGAGGAAGCACATCTCGTCCGGCGGCAACGTGTTGTACAGCACGAGGGGCGTGTCCTTGTCGAACAAGGGCTCGGCCAACGCGCACGTGTCGGCGACGATCTTGTGCACATTCTCCAGGTGCGCCACGTCCACGGGCTCGGACTCGGCGTTCGCGCCGCCCTTCTCGAACGCCCCGAACGCGTTAGGGTGATGAGAGCTCTTTTGGTGCCCTCTCGGTCCGCGCGCGCCCGAGGCTTCGAACAGGCGCAGGGTGTTGAGCATCATCGTCGAGAGCGAGACGGTGAGGTCGGCGTTGAGCGCCACCATGCTAACGTGGTTGTTGGCGTCGTGAAGCGCCTGCGCCATTCCCTTGATGCCGACCACCGCGTCCCGCCAGGACTCGCCGTCGTCCTCCGAATCGTCGCTCTCGTCCGCGCCTCTCAAACGCGCGTCTTCCCCCGAGAGCCGATCGCTCCCGAGCCGCTCGCGCTCATCCGCCGAGTCCGCGCTCATCGACGCCGTCACGTCCTTGCTGTCTCGGCTGCTCAGCGACAGGCGGCTGCGATTGGAGCCGAATCGATGAGCGTTGTGGCCCTCGTGGCGTCCAGGAGCTCCGGAGGCGGAGATGTCGGCGTGCGTCTGCAGAGGCGACGAGGGGGACGCGGGCGAGAGCGGCCGGCCGAACCGGTTTAGGGCGACCGGCGTAGCCTTTTCGCTCCCGTCGCCTCGCGTCTGACGATGATGACGGTGCGCCCCGCCGGACATCGCGGTTGCCTCATCGAGATCCGACCACTCGCCGTCGTCCGCGCGGTGGCGCGCGAACTTCATCGCCACCGACTCCGGGGTGGCCGGTACCGCCACCGGCAGCGACCCCGTGCGCCCGGTGAGCACCGACACCGCGGCGCGCACGTCCCCGGGCGCGAGGAGCACCGCGGACGCCACCCACAACGCCGGAATCGCGCTCAAAAGCCCCGTCGCGACGAGCGCCGCGGCGCCGGGGGACACGGCGTCGAAACGGTTGAAGAGGATGAGGAGGTGCGCGAGCGACGCCACCCACGCGCAGAGCGCGACCGCGCGAAGGTTCATCGCGCCGGTCTTCGCGCCCCGCGCCACCCGCTCTGTCGAGGCGCCCTTGACGAGCAGGGTGAACAATTACGAGTGTCGACACGTGATTCAACGACCGGTGAGACTTGCATTCGCCCGCGGCGAACGCGCTCCCGGGCACTTTTTCCGGCACTCCACGTCGCATCCGAGGAGGATGTCGACCGTCGCGATGGTCGCTCCTGCCCTCGCGGCGGCGGGTGCCGCGCAGGCGCGCCCCTCCCATCCGGCTTCGCGCCTCCCGCGACGTCCCGGCGTCGCCCCCGCGCGTCTCCGCCGCGCCGCGTCCTCCGCCGGCCCTTCTCGGATAAGCGCGTCGGCGGCGGACGACGCGATTCCGGAACCCGCGGGCGGTTCCGAGGGGACGGACGAGTCCACGTCCACCGCTCGCATCCCGACGTACCACCTGCACGAGGAGTGTGACTCCTTCGACGTGATCGTGGTGGGCGCGGGGCACGCCGGGTGCGAGGCGGCGCTGGCGGCGTCGCGCCGAGGCGCGCGCACGCTGCTGTTGACGTTGTCGCTGGACCGCATCGCGTGGCAGCCGTGCAACCCCGCGGTGGGCGGCCCCGCAAAGTCACAGCTCGTGCACGAGGTGGACGCGCTGGGCGGCGAGATCGGAAAAATGGCGGACAAGTGCTACCTGCAGAAGCGCGTGCTCAACGCCAGCCGCGGACCCGCGGTCTGGGCGCTGCGCGCGCAGACGGACAAGTGGGAATACTCGCGCGAGATGCGCGCGCGGTTGGAGCGGGAGCCGCTCATATCGCTGCGCGAAGGCATGGCGACGGAGTTGGTCATCGGCGACAACGACGACGTGAGGGGCGTGCGCACGTTTTTCGGCATGACCTTCACCGCCCCCGCGGTGGTGCTCACGACGGGAACGTTCATGTCCGGGCAGATCTGGGTCGGGCGCAAGACCCTCGCCGCCGGGCGCGCGGGCGAAGCGCCCAGCGTCGGCTTGACTGAAAACTTGGTCGATTTGGGGTTCGAGACGGACCGCTTGAAAACCGGCACGCCGGCGAGAGTGGATTCGCGAACGATCGACTACACGAACTTAGAGGAACAGCTCGGGGATGAGGACCCTCGGTGGTTCTCGTTCGACGAATCGTGTCACGTGGCAAGACCGCAGATGGCGTGCCACCTGACGCGCACCACGAAAGAGACGCATCAGTTGATCAAGGACAACTTACACGAGACCCCGACGTACGGCGGGTGGGTGGGCGCGAAAGGCCCCCGGTATTGCCCGAGCATCGAGGACAAGATCGTTCGTTTCGCGGACAAAGAGTCGCACCAGATTTTCTTAGAGCCTGAAGGTCGAACGTGCCCCGAAGTGTACGTCCAGGGCTTCAGCACGGGTTTGCCCGAGAGGTTACAGCTGGCGCTGTTAAGAACGCTCCCCGGTTTGGAAAACGTCAAGATGTTAAGACCCGCGTACGCGGTGGAGTACGACTTTTTGCCCGCGTACCAGTGCGATTCCAGTTTGGAGACGAAGAAAATCGCCGGTCTGTTCTTCAGCGGGCAGATCAACGGCACGACCGGGTACGAAGAGGCTGCCGCGCAGGGCCTCGTGGCGGGCGCGAACGCGGCGGCGGTTGCGTTTGGGAACGCGAGCGTCGCGCCGCGGCTCATTCTGCCGAGAGAGGGCAGTTACCTCGGGACGCTCATCGACGATTTGTGCACGAAGGATCTACGCGAGCCGTACCGCATGTTAACCAGCCGCTCGGAGTACCGGCTGGTGTTGCGCAGCGACAACGCGGACGCGCGTTTGACGCCCATCGGGAGGCGTTGCGGGTTGGTTAACGACGAGCGATGGGTCGCGTTTGAGGAAAAACGAAACCGCGCCGATGTAGAGCTTGGACGCCTTCGCGAGACGCGCGTGAAGAGCGACGGCGCGCTCGTCGCCGCCGCTATCGCTGTGACCGCGGCGGAGACTGATACCGCAACGAAGAAACCTTCTCGTGACTCGTTCACGCTGGAGGAGCTGCTTCGCCGGCCGCACGTCGACTACGCGTTGCTGTCGGAGCACGGCGAGGCGCCCGCGTCCGATATGAGCCGCTGGGAGCGCGAATCCGTGGAGACGCGCGTGAAGTACGCGGGGTTTATTAAGCGCCAGGAGGCGCAGGTTGCGAAGGTGATGGGGAAGATGTCCAAGCCCATTCCCGAAAACGTGGACTACGCGTCCATCACGACGCTGCGCATGGAGGCGCGCGAGAAGCTGGCGAAGATGCGGCCCACGACCGTCGGCCAGGCGTCGCGCATCGGAGGCGTGACGCCGGCGGACGTGTCTTCGCTGCTCGTGCACCTGGAGGTGGGCGCCAGGAAGGTCACCAGGGCGGACGCGCGCGCCGCCGCCAAGGCTGAGCGCAAGGAGCTCGCGGAGCAGGAGAGGGAGGCGAGGGAGGCGCTCGACGTGCAATCGGCGGAGACGCCGTCGCGGTAGGACGCGGAGCAGGCGCGGGTGTAAAACGAACAACGCGTTGAATCGGACGAACTTGCGTTGAAAGTAATCGCGATTTCGTCGCCGCGCGTCGTCAGCCGCCGGCGACGAACACTTGTTTCGATCGTCACTTTAACCTGGCTCTCACAGCAGCAGGGCGCGCCGGGCGCACTCGGAAGGATGGGCGCGCGTCGGGCGTTCGCGCGCGCGCTGAGCGAGGTCTCGACGTCGGCGACCTCGTCGCGTGCCACAGCGTCGTCCGCGTGGCACGCCGCGCTCGCCGCGCCGCGAGGACACGCGGCGGATTTCTCGTCGTCGTCGCTGGAAACGCAGGTTCGCCGGCGGATCGGTTCGCCAGCCTCGGTCTCGCGGCACGCGCCCCCTTCCTGGGCCGCCTCGGCGGTCCGCGCGGAGGACACGCGCCGCGACCGCGCGTCGCGGCCGCACACCGCGGGCGCGCGCGCGTTCCCTCGATCGGGCTCGATCGCGGGACCCGCGGGGTTCGCCCCCGGCAGGCGACCCTCCGGGCTCTTCCTTCCCGCGTGCGCGGCGTCGGCGCAGGCGCGGCACGCCTCCACGGAGAGCGCGCGCGGCGGCTGGTTCGGGTTCGGCAAAGGCGCCGGGGTCGCCGACGCCAGCGCCGACACGTCCAGCGCGGTGAGCGGCGTCGCCGACGCGTCCAGCGCGGCGAGCGGCGTCGCCGACGCCGTCGCCGACGCCGTCGCGGCGAACGTCGCGTCGCTCGACGCGTCGGCGCTGGCGTCGGCGGCAAACGTGGGCGGCGAGGTTGCCGCCATCGCGGGCGACTCGTGGTACACCACCAGCGCGTTGATGTACGCCATCGAGTACTTCCACGTGGCGCAGGACATGGAGTGGTGGGCGGCCATCGTGGCGACCACCGTGGCGATGCGCGTCGTGGCGCTCCCGCTGACGGTGATGCAGCAAACAAACGCCGCGCGCATGCACTTGGCGAAACCCGAGATTGAAGCCATCAACAAACTCGCGCAGACGCACTCGCAGGACAAAGAAGCGCTGGAACGGTACCAAGCTGAGATTTGGAAAATCTGGGCCAAGTACGACTGTAACCCGGTGAAGATGTTCGCGCCGTTGTTCGTGCAAGCGCCGGTGTTCATCTCGTTCTTCATCGCGATTCAAAGGATGAGCGCGGGCGTGCCGTCGTTCGCGACGGGGGGCGCGAGTTGGTTCACGGATCTGTCCGTCGCGGACGCGACGTACGCGTTGCCGTTGTTGTCGTCCTTGACGTTCCTTTTGTCGGTCGAGACGAACCCCCCCAACGGCACAGAGCCCCAGGTTGGGATGAAGTGGGGCATGCGCGCGCTAGCGGCGGTGATGATCCCGCTCACCGCGTCCTTCCCGCAGGGCGTCTTCGTGTACTGGGTCACGACCAACGTCTTCTCCCTTTTCCAGGCGACGGCGCTTCGCGCGCCGGCGCTGAAAAAACTAGCGGGCATCCCGGACGTCCCGGTGGTGCACGCCGCGGCGGCGGCGCCGACCGCGGGGAGCGCACGGAAGATCGCGGAGAAGTTCGGGGACGCGCCGGTCATGCACGCGTCGAACCCGAAGGTACGCGTCGAGAGAGGCGAACCCTCTGATCGATGATGGACGCTTTTTTTTCGGCGTTTTTTTTTTTTTTCGGTTCTTTTCGCCGCGCGTCTGTCTCTCGGCGGTTTTTCTCCAAGGATTGTCTCCGTTTCGCCTCCCGACGCGAATGACGAAAACCGCCCAGAAAGATGAACCTTTCTTTGATTATTCGTCGACTACTCGTGCCGACCAGCTGAGGCGCCGGGGGAGAGATACCCGCGGCCCAAATGATGCTCACCTCGCAGTGGGAAACCGATTTCCCGTGACGATCCTGCAAGGCACACCATTATTCATGCGTCACTAATCCGACGCGTCGGGGGCGAACTCGTCGGTTTTTCTTTTTTTCTTCTTTCTTTCGGATCTCGCCGCGCGACTCTCGCCTCTTCGTCCGATTGCTGACACGCCTCCTCTCCTCCGCGCGGCCGCGACCAGATGAAGCAGGGCAAAAAGGCGAAGCGAAGCAGCCAGAGGCAGGAGGGCGACACGCTGGAGTAGTCGAAGTAGACACTATTTTTTCATTCATTTCATCCTTCTTAGTGAACCGCGGGAACAATTCGGGGAACAATTCGGGGAACAATTCGGGGAACAATTCGGGGAACAATTCGGGGAACAATTTCGCGGTGCACCCAAAATCGCGCGACGACGTATGGCGATTAGTCATGAGACGAGGCCGATTTGGGCGCGTCGGCGCGTGCTCGACGCGCGGCGCGACCCAAAAAAACGACCTGGGCGGCGTTTTTCGGCCTTGGGCGAGGCTGCAAAATGAAAAAACACAAGAAACGAAGTTACGGATCCCTCGATCCGTCACCTTGGTCCGCAAATCGTATGGGCGCCAGTCACGTTACGGATCTCAACTTCGAAGTTACGGATCCCGAGACTCGAGAAGGAGAGTTGGCACCCACCCAGCGCGAATTCTCTCAGAGGCGACCGCGCTCGGCAACGTCAGCCCCGGGCGCGAGGGGCGGACGCATGGCGACGGCCCCGCGCGTGCCGCTCGTCGGGTTTCGTCGCGTCGCGGGCCCGAGCTCCGCGACACGCGCGCGGTGTCCTTCGTCGTCGAGGATCTCCTCCGCGCGCGCGGCGACCGCGATGTGGTCCTCCGACGGCGGAACCGCGGACGACGCCGACGAGAAGACCCGCCGTCTGCTGCGCGCGGCGCTGGCTCGCGGCCGCGCCGGCGCCGCGCCCCGCCTCATGCGGGAACACTGCGTCGCGCCCGAGCTCAGGCCGGACGGGATCGTCGTGCAGAGACTGATGCTCGCGCCCGAGGCGCGCGAGGGCGACGAGCACGCCGTGCCCGTCATCCTCGCGCACGACGAGGCGTTCGGCGACGACCCGCGCCCGTTGATGTGCTTCATGCACGGCACGGGCGGCGATTCCGAGGCGCTCCTCGAAACCCAACTCGTGCCCTTCGCGAAGCGCGGGTACTGCGCGCTGGGGGTGGACGCGCCGTGCCACGGCCGAAGGCTGGATCCAGCGGACGCGGCGGCGGAAGAGAAGGAGGGCGACGCGGCGGCGGCGTCGCCGCCGAGCGGCCTCGGCGACGCCGCCGCCGCCGCCGCCGCGGGCGGCGTCGGCCACGCCTCCGCTTCGCGTTCGCGGAGCGAGACGTTCGAGCGGTACGGCGCCGCGCTCGTGGCGGCGTGGCGAGGCGGTTCCGAGCGGGGACGGAGGCGCGAACGGAGCGACGGCGACGGCGACGGCGACGGGGACGGGGACGGGGACGGGGACCCGACGAGAACGAGCGCGCTTCTTTCGTCCGACGCGAACGTCGCGGCTACTCGGGGCTACTCGGGCTCGGCGCGTCCTTTCCTGTTCGACGGCGCGTGGGACTGCCTGCGCGCCGTGCGGTTCACCGCGGAAGGTCTGGCGGAGGCGTCTCGCGTAGCGCAAGCCTCCGAGGCGAACGAGGCGTCTTCGAAGGAACCCCGCGTCGTTTTCGTGAACGTCGACGCCAAACGAGTGGGCGTGAGCGGGATCTCTTTGGGCGGCATGTACGCGTGGCTCGCCGCCGCGGCGGCGCCCGAGACGGTGGCCGCCGCCGCGCCGCTCATCGGCGCGCAGGATTTCGGGTGGGCGCTGCGCAACGAACGGTGGCGCGCGCGCGTGGACTCGTTGCCGCCCGCGCTGTTCCGCACGGCTTTAGCGGACGTCGACGACGAGCTCCTGGACGACGACTCTTTAACGAACGAAGAGTCGTTAACCCCGGAACTCGTCGAGCGGGTGTACGACGCGATCTGTCCCGGCTTGACGACTTTTCTGGACGGGCCGCGCACGTTCCCGCTCGTCGCGCCCAGGCCGATGCTCATCGTGAACGGTGAGTTAGACCCGCGGAACCCGCTGGAGGGCGTGCGGGGGGTGGTGGCCGCGACGAGGCGCGCGTACGCGTCGAAAAAAAAAACAGACGCCTTCGTCGCCGTCGCGCGGCGCGGCGTCGCGCATCAATGCACGCCCGAGATGCTGGCTCTGGCGAACGCGTGGCTGGATTGGCGGTTGCGCCCGGCGGCGGCCCTATGCGACGAGAACCGAGCCGAGGCGGCGGTCACCGAGGCCCTGCGAGACGCCGAGACGTGGGTAGAGCTGTGACGCGCGCTTTTTCGCATAGAACGCGAACCATTTCGCGACTACAACACCGCGGTGGCGACTTCCTAAGGGTCCCTCAAGATTAGTTTTTGCACCCCACCTCGTACCTGGTGTCCCCCACGAGCGTCGGGTTTTCGCACAGCCTCTTGACGTCCTCCTTCCCGATGAGCGCCTCCTCGAAGGTGGCTCCCGTGAGCACGGTGTTTTCGTACGTCGCGCCGGTGATGACGGCGTTGCGGAAGTTGGCGTTGGTCAGATTGGCGTCGTCGAAGGTGACGCGGTCGACGACGGCGTTGGTGAAGTCGGCGCCGGTGAAGTCGGCGTTGAGCGCGTACGCCTTGGACATCACCACCTCGGTCAGGTTCGCGCCCTTGAAGGAGGCGTCCACCATGAGCGCGCCGGAGAGCGTCTTCGTGCTCAGGTCCTTGCCGTCGTATGTGCACTTCCGGAGGTCCAGAATGCGGTCCGACACCGCGTTGGCCTGGCCGATGGTGTTCCCGACGAAGGCGCGCTCGCAGCGATCGGGGTCCTGGTCGATGGGGGGAAGGCGGATCTCCGCGTGCGCGGGGCCGCCCAGCGCGAGCGTCGCGCTCAGGGACGCGGCGACGAGCCCGGAGAGCGCGCGCTTGGGCAGGGGAGCGGCGGCGGGCTTCGGGCGGGGAGGCGCGACGGGAAGCGAGGTGTCAGCGACGCGCATCGCGAGGCGGGCTCTTGGACGGCGTTCCAAGATAACAAGACGGGCGCGAGACGCGCGCGACGCGCGAGGGCGGCGGCGAGGTGCGCACCTTCTCCTCCGCGGAGCTCGAGGCGCGCGTCAGGGGGCGCGCGGAGACCGCGACGCGGGTGGCGAAGATGGTGGCCATGGTGCGTGCTGGAAGTCGAGGTGTCGCTCGAAGTGGCGGATGCCGGACGAGTGCCGTCCGCGGAAACGAGCAACACGTGGCACTCGACGTGATCTACTCCGAGTCGAGCGCGTTCGCAGTCGGGAACACCTGCGAATGACGGCGCCCGTGCGCAAAGAGTCTGGCGGAAACGCGAAACGCGATGCATTTTCCTTTCTCCGAGAAAAGGCTGCGACGCGAAAAGGTCGGCGGCGCGCACTTCGACGCGCGCGTTCGGTGCGCGCCTCGCGTCTTCGCGGCACCATGTCGAACAAGGGCGGCAACAAACGCGAGAAGTTCCTCGAGTCCGTGCGCAAGCAGAAGCTCGATACCGTGCGATGGAGCCTCGGCGCGGGGGGTCAGTCCCCGTCCGTGCGCGACGACGACGGGTACACCTCCATCATGATCGCCGCGGCGGGGAACCTGCACAAGGTGCTCCGCATGCTCTGCGACCACACGCGCAAGACGCGCGAGCGCGAGCAGATGGACCTCAAGGACGGCGCCGGCGACGGGCGCACGGCGCTGATGATGGCGGCCGCGCACGGGCACCAGGAGGCTTGCCAGGAGCTCCTCGACGCGGGGTGCAACTTCCGGCTCAAGTGCGATCGCGGCAAGACCGCGGCGGAGTACGCGTCTAAAGCCGGGCACGACGCGCTCGCCGCGCGCATCAACCGCGGCGGCGAATCCGAAGAGGAGGACACTGACGAGGAGGATGACATAGACCCTGATGCGCCGGAGGGCGAGACCGCGACGCAGCGCTCGAAGCGCAAGAAAAAAGAGCTGGAAGCGAAGGAAAGACGAGGCGGCGCCGTCGACGAACACGCCGCGCAGGAAGCCGCGCGACGCGCCGCCGCCGAGGCGGAGGAGCTCGCCGCGGCTGTTCTGAAGAAGGAGATGCCAACCCCGGTGTGGGAGGAGGTTCAGAAGGCGATACAGGCTGAGTCCAAAGAGCTCACTTTGGAGGGCACGAAAGGTCTGGCGGCCTTGCCGAGCGGCGCCGAGGTGGATCCCGCGGTGTGGTGGGCGACGGCGACGAACAATTTGAAGATGTGCAGTCTCGGGATGACGCGCGTCCCGAACGAGATTTCGCGTCTCGCTGGTTTGAAAACGCTCATCTTGTCAAACAACAACCTGACGACGCTGCCCGACGCGATCGGCGATTTAAGCCAGCTCAAGGTGCTCGAGGTGGAGGACAACGCGTTGGCCTCCTTGCCGGCTTCGTTAAAGAAGTGCGGCGCGCTGGAGAATTTGCGGCTGGCGAACAACGCGTTGACGGATTCGGCGTGCGACGCGCTCGCGGGGTGCGTCACGCTGGTGACGCTCGTGCTTGATGGTAATCCCAACCTGCGTGCGTTGGAAGGTCTGGCGTTCGAAACCAAGGAACGCCTCGTGACGTTCTCCGCGAAGCGGTGCGCGGTGGCGTCCGTCCCGGAAAGCGTGAGCAAGTGCTCGCTGCTCGCGGAGCTTTTCCTGAGCGACAACCAGATTCGCGACCTGCCCATGGCGCTCGGGGAGCTCAAGGAGAAGAAGGTGCGCGCGCTGGACTTCGAGAACAACCCGCTGAGCGACCCCAAGGTGAAGAAGATGATCGGCAAGAGCGCCAACCTCGTGAAGGAGCTGCTGGTGTACGTGCGCAAGAACGGCGTCCGGAGCGGCGGCGGCGGCGGCGGCAAAGGCAAGAAGGGCAAGGGCAAGAAGAAGGCTGTCGCGTCCTCCGACGAGGAGGCGAGCTCGGACGAGGAGCAGGCGCCCGTGGTCACCGAGACTCGCGCGCCCGAGAAGCCGCGAGCCCCCGTCGCCGAGACCGAGGCCGAGACCCCCAAACCCTCCGGGGGCGACGGCTCGGACTCGGACTCGGAGGACGAGGAGGAGCTCCGCGAGCGCATGTCGCGCATGTCCAAGAAGGAGCGCGTGAAGGCGGAGCGCAAGCTCGCGGAGAAGAAGTCCGCGAAGGCGGCGAAGGCTGCCGCTAAGAAGCGCGCGGAGATGGAGACCGCGGCGGCGGTCCAGCGCGCCGCCGCGGTGGACGCCAACGCGCTCGGCGACGACGAGAGCGACGTCGACAGCGACGACGAGGAGGCGATTCTCGAGCGAAAACAGCGCGCGCGTTTGGCGGCGGCCGGAGGAGGCGCGTACACGCTGACGCCGGAGCAACGCGCCGCGGCGGAGAAAGCCGAGGCTGCTCGCCTCGCGCAGGTCCAGGCTGAGCGCGACGCTTTGGAAGCCGCGGAGAAGGCCAAGCAGGAGGCTAAGGATGCCGAGGAGGCTTTCGCGAAGATGCGTCTGAAGGAAGCCGCGGACGGCGTGGTGATGACGTGGCTGTACGAAAAAGGCGCGATCCAGCGCAAGCCCGGCGGGATCCCGTTCAAGCCCGGGAAGAAGCCCGGCGAGCCCCCCACGATTCTGTGCGTCATCCCCGCGATGGTCGTTGGGCGGATCATCGGCAAGGCGGGCGCGACGATCCGCGAGATCGAAGCGCGGTCCAAGGCGCGCGTGTCGATTCAGGAGGGCAAGGGCGGGCCGGGCATGTCGACGCTGAGCGTGATCGGCGACGACCGCGCGGCGGAGTCCGTGCGCATGATGGTCAACAACGCCGTCGGAGGGGGGAAGAGGTGACTTTGCGATTGTGACGTGATGAGCGTTCGGGAGCGACCGCGATCGGTGAAAACGACTTTTTCGCGAGACGATGCTTGGAGTCGACGACAGTCAGTCGTCCGCGCGCTTCTCGCGTTCCACGCGTTCCACGCGTCACTCGCTCGATTTTACGCGAAACGCGCGAAACACGCGAAACGCCTCGTCCTGTCTCGCGCCGTTTCACGACGCGCCACGTGCGCCTCTCGTTTATCCGTCGGAACGTCGCGAGCGCATCACTGCCTCGCACGCGTGCACCATGCACGCGCGCTCCGCCCCCGTCCCCGCGCGCGTCCGGGTCGCGCCCGCGTCTCGCGTCGCGCGGCGCGAAGGCGCCCGCGCGACGAGAACGTGCGTCTCCGCCGGCGCGGCCGCCGAGTCCCGCCCCGCGGTGGTGGTGCTCCCCGGGCTCGGGAACCAGACGGAAGATTACGACGCGTTCGCGTCCGAGCTCGAGGGGCGCGGCTTCAGCGTGACCGTGGCGCGCGTGGCGCGACCGGACTGGCTGCGCAACGCCGCCGGTTTGGCGGACCTCAACTACTGGAAGGGCACGCTGCAACCGAGACCGACCGTCGACTGGTACCTCGAACGCATCGACGACGCGATCGCGCGGGCGAAAGAAACATCCGGCGCGGCGCGGGTCTCGCTCGTCGCGCACAGCGCGGGCGGGTGGATGGCGCGCGTGTACCTCGAGGATTTCGGGACGGAAAGCGTCCGTCAGCTCGTGTCCCTGGGGTCCCCGCTGAACAGCGTGCCCAAGGACGTCCCCGGGGTGGTAGACCAAACGCGCGGCATCTTGACGTACGTCGAGTCGCGATGCGCGAGCGCCGCGGACCTCGCGGCGCGCGGCGTCGCGGTGACGTGCCTGGCGGGCAAGTGGCTGGAAGGCGCCGAGAGCTTGGACGGTTTCGGAAACGCCGCGAACTTCTTCGTCGGCCAGGGGTACAAACAGGTGTGCGGCAGTTCCGGCGCGTGGGGAGACGGCATCACGCCCGTCAAAACCGCGCACCTCGACGGCGCCGAGAACGTCACGCTGGAAGGCGTGTTCCACACGCCGCTGGGGTCGTCGGAATCGAGGCCGTGGTACGGCACGCCCGCCGTTTTGGACGAGTGGGTGGAGAAGCTGATGACGTGATGGTGATGAAACGAGGAGGCGCAGAGGGAAGTGCGAAAAGCGCGAGACGCTTCCGACGCGCCGCGAAGGCGAGACGGTTGACGAGATTGAGATTATTTTACACGACATTTTATTGCAGCGGAAACTGCCAAAAGTCTCGCGCCCTGACATTCCCACCACGGCGCACACTGCGGCAAACCGGCGCGAAGAAAGAAAGCCCCGGGGTGACATCGGGCGGTCCCCGCCTCGTTCCCGGCCTCTGCCTTCCCGCCGCCGCCTTTTGCGGGTCCTCAGCAGTACGTGCAGGGCTGCACACCCGTGCTCTCCACGTACTCCGAGTACAGCTTCATGGCGGCGCTGTGCAGCTCCGCGGACTCCTCACGGTCCTCGGGAGGGCTCCACTCGCTCACTGGCTGCCACAGGGGCTTGATGTAGGTGATCTTCGCCTCGGCGCCGGTCGGCGCGGACGCCGCGAGCGCGGCGAGGAACACCCCCAGGAGCAGGCCCGCGCGACCGAACATCTCGGCGCTTCGACGACGCGCGACGCGAGGCGAAGTCGCGCGCTCGGGAAGTGGTGCGCGGACGCGGCGACGCGCGGAGACGAGCGCGAAAACACCGCAGCGCGCTCAAAAAACACAAACGTCTCGCGTTCGAATCTCGGGTTCGAGACTCCGACTGCCCGAGTTTGACGAGTTTCCTGTGAGGGACTCGGGAGACGCTGTAAGGAGTCGTTGTTCGTGTCGTCTCGAGGCGGCTCGTCAGTCTCCGGCGCGCGTGGCGGTATGCGTTGCCACGCGCTCTTCGCGCGGTGCTGCGCGGCGCTGCCCATCGCGGTGGTGTTCATGCTCGCCGCGCTCTCGCAGCTGCCCGGCGACGAGGGGAGCCGGGTGGTGATACAGACCAAGGGCATGACCTCCCTGGAGTTGACGGACGCGGAGGCGACGTTCGGGCCGCGCATCCCCGCGGGGGGGGTCGCGGGCACGCTGCGGCTGGCGGTGCCCATCGAGGGCTGCGAGCGGCTCAAGAACAAGTACGACGGGCCGTGGATAGCGCTGCTCAAGCGCGGAGGAGTAGACCCCTCGTGCAGCTTCGTCACCAAGGTGCGCCCCACCCGCGTCCCGGGGTGGCTGACGAGACACGCCCCCGCTGACGAGGATTCGCGCGGATTTCCGAACACGTCGCGGGTTTTTCTTTCTTTTCCAAAACGCGAAGGACGCGACTGACCTCTCCGCCGCTTTCGACACCACGCTTCGTTCGTTTACGTTCAAATGAAACTGTCACAGGTGCGCTACGCGCAGTACGCCGGCGCGATCGCGGCGATCGTCTACGACGACCGCGCCGGCGCGTTGACCCCGATGGCGAAGGCGCCGACTGACGCGGACGTCGGCGTGCCTTCCGTTTTCGTCTCGGAGGCGTCCGGGAATCTTTTAACGCGCGCCATACTGGAGAGCGACCCTGACGACGACACCGACGAGCGCGGCGTTGTCGTGCGCATATCACCCGGCGCGCTGAACGCGACGGACCCGGTGAGTCTCGCGGCGAGCGCGTTCGCGGCGTGCGTCGTCACCGCAGCCGTGCTTTCCATGTTTTGGTTCGCGCAGCGCTTCAACCCGCGCGCGCGCGCCGCCGCGGATGCCGCCGCGCTCGCGGCTTTGGCGCGCGCCGACCCGCAGGACCGCGTCGTGACGCTCGCGGAGGTGGAAGCGCGGTCCAAGACGCGCGCGCACAGCGGCTCGCCGCGCTCGGCGTCGGAGGCTGCGACGCTGAACGGCACGAACGAAGTGTGCACGGTGTGCCTGGACGAGTACGAGGAGGGGGACGAGATTCGCGAGCTCGAGTGCGAGCACGCGTTCCACAAGACGTGCATAGACGAGTGGCTCACCACGAAACGCGCGTGCTGTCCCTGCTGCAAGCACTCGCTCGTCCCCGCGCCGGCGCCGAGCGGAGACGCGCGGGACGCGCCCGGGACGCCGCCCAGGCGCAGGCGGCGCAGGAGGCGCGGGCGCGGGAGAGGCGCGGGGACGGAACGCGCGGCGGCGCGCGGGGACGGGGACGGGGACGGGGACGAAGACGCCGGGGATATCGAAGCCGCGGGGAGGACTGGGGACGAGGAGTCGGCGAGAGTGTCCGCGACCGTTCCGCTTCTGGCGAGTAGGGGGGACCGCGAAGACGAGTCTTCCTCGAACGCCGGCGGCGTGTTCGGCTGGGTGTCCCGTTTGGCCGGCCGGAACCGCGCGGCGGCGGCGGCGGCGGAGATGGACGACGACGAAGACGACGACGACGACGACGACGACGCGGCTGAGCCGCCGTACGTCGCGCCGAGGGCGGTGGATGTCGAGACCGGGGGAGAGTGAGGGCGCTAAAAAATCGAGCCGCACAGATGTTACGCAGAAGACGCGCGCGCCGTTTGTTTTCGATTTCGTCGCTAGACGGTTTTCCGCGAGAGACGAAGCGATCAATATGCGTGATTCATTTCGCCCCGGTTCTCTTCAGCGGCCCCTCCGCGAACGCGAAGTCCACCCCCAGCGTCTGGTCCAGCAACGACGACCCGTTCGCGGTCTCCACCGCAGTCCTCGCCTCTTCCTTCGTGCCGTACTCCACCAGCGCGTACCCCTTCACGAACCCGGTGCGCCGGTCAAGATTCAGATGGAGATTCTTCACCTCGCCAAACTCCGCGAAGTGCTCGTACACGTCATCCTCGTTCGCCTCCTCGTGCACGTTCGTCACGATCACCACCCACCCCTCCGCGGACTTGCAAGGCACGGTGCGGCTCGGTGTCTGCGCGAAGAGGACACGTTTCGGGAAGAGGAGTCGCGGCGGGTCAGTTCTCGGTCGTCGCGAAGGTGGATTGGGGTTCGCGTCGGAAAAATCGGCGATCCGATGCTCCTCATCGACGCGACGTGCGCGCGTCGGAAACCCGTCGTCGGGTTCGGGGGCGCACGTTTTTCCCCGCGGCCGCGTCGGACTCCATCGCGTCGGGCATCGCGTTTCGGTCGTCTCGAAGCAGCACGGCGGAGTAGTGCGCGTTCATGGACTGACCATACCGGGAAGGCGAAAAGCGATACCGGTCACGATACCAGACGAGAAACCAAAAACTCGAAAAAAAACGACGCGATTCGAAATACTTGGACCGATCGCGGCTTCCCTCCGTCCGCATAACCGAACGCACACGTCGCGCGACCGTTCACGACCCCCACACAGGAATCATGTTTGAGGCCCGTCTCGTCCAGGGAAGCCTCCTGAAGAAGGTGCTCGAGTCCATCAAGGACCTCGTCACCGACGCTAACTTCGACTGCTCCAGCAACGGGTTCGCCTTGCAGGCGATGGACAGCTCGCACGTCTCGCTCGTCGCGCTGCTGCTGCGCAACGACGGGTTCGAGCACTACCGCTGCGACCGCAACATGACCATGGGCATGAACCTGACCAACATGGTACGTCCGGTGTCGTGAATTCGCGCTATTTTGGGGGGTTTCGCGTCCGTTGCCTGTCCCCTTTCCCCCTTCGACGGCACCTGGCGTTTCGGGATCGCGCTTGGAAAAAGCGTTGTTTGAAAGTGGGCACGCCGATGCTCGAGACCTCGCGACGAAGACACCCGTCCGGGAACGACCGAGGGTGGCGGTCTCGACCGCAGGTCTCGGGGACGCTCCCGTGGGATACTTCGCCGACAAGCGCGCTCGACGAATCGCGCGATGCGCGCCGCTTCACGCTCCCCGGCGCCTCGCGATACCTCGCCTTCGGTGCCGTCGTCCGCCGGCCGTCCCCGAAAACCACGCGCTGACCGCTCCGCATCTTTCGTTTTCACACCACAGTCCAAGATGCTGAAGTGCGCGGACAACGAGGATATCATCACCATGAAGGCGGACGACGCGGGTGACGTCGTGACCTTCATGTTCGAGTCCCCTGGTACGTCGCCGATCGCGCGCCGCACCTCGCACGCGACGCGGGACCCCGAACCCGGCCGAAGATCTCGCCACCGTCTCGCGTCGGGTTTTTCAAACTCGGCTGCCTCGCGACAGAAAGCACGAAGTTGGCACACCGAAACGACGAAAACGTTTTTCTCTTTCTCCCCGCGATCGCGCGTCGCCGACCGACGCGCGCGACGCGCCCGCGTACGACGCAACCGCTGACGCGCGAAAACCCACTCTTGTGCTTTTCTGTTTACGCTCCAAACACAGACCAGGACAAGATCTCTGATTTCGAGCTGAAGCTGATGGACATCGACTCGGAGCACCTCGGCATCCCCGACACCGAGTACGCGGCGACGGTGAAGATGCCGTCGGCGGAGTTTGCGCGCATCTGCCGCGACTTGTCCTCCATTGGCGACACGGTGACCATCTCCGTGAGCAAGGACGGCGTGAAGTTCGCGACGACGGGCGACATCGGCCAGGCCAACATCACGTGCCGCCAGAACACCAGCGTGGACAAGGACAACCAGACGGTGATCGACCTGCAGGAGCCCGTGACGCTCACCTTCGCGTTGCGGTACCTCAACTCGTTCACCAAGGCGACGCCGCTGGCGCCCATGGTGCAGCTGCAGATGTCCAAGGAGCTCCCGGTGGTGGTGCAGTACCTCATCGCGGACATGGGCTACGTGCGGTACTACCTCGCGCCCAAGATCGAGGACGAGGAGAACGCCGAGTGAGACGCGCGCGTAGCGAAGTCGGCGATGTTAAGAAATTTTTCCGGACGCGGATGAACAAAAAACGAAACAAAAAACGCGGTGTCGTCTCCCTTCTCACGCGGTCTTCTGCGTCGCCGAGGGCACGCGAAAACCCCCGAACCCGCCCGCCGCGCTCGCGGCGCGTCGCCGCGCCTTGAGCGCGGCGACCGACTGCGCCGCCGAGGAGACGCGCGCGGAGCCACTCGCCGCGCATATCGGCGCCGGATCCGCCTTTGCGTTTTTCTTTCCCGTCGCGTCACCCGCCGGCGCGGAGACCCGATCGATCCGTCGCGTCTCTTCCGAGACGGACATCGGGAAACCCTTTATCTCCTTCGTGTCCTTTCCTCTCACAACCGGCGCAGAGCCGGCGCGCTTCGAGAAGGAATCGCCGACGCGCGTCTGCGGCGCCAGCGTCTGGAGCGTCGGCGCCGGAGGCAGCGTCCGCGACGGCACGTCCCGCCCGGCGGCGAGGAACGTGCCGTCCAAACGCAGCGCCGCCGCCGCCTCGGTTGGCGTCGCCGCGAGCGCCGCGCGCACGCGCGCCAGAGACGCGCGCATCTCCCGGTCGTGCGCGATCATCGCCGAGCGGAACGCCTTGACCACTTCGGAGGGGGAGGAGACCGCTTTCTTCCCCTCGTTCCGCTCCAGGTCCGCGCCGGACTCGGTCCAGTCGGCGTCGGCGCCGGCGTCGCTTCCCCGGCGCACCGCGCCGTCGCGGACGCGCACCGCGGAGATCTCCGCGTCCGCCTCGAGGTCGGACAAGCCCGACACGCCCGAGAGCTCTTCGTCCGAGAGCTCTTCCGAGAGGTCGTACGAGAGGTCGTCCTGCGAGTCATCGTCCCCCGAGCCATCGACCGAGACGACGTCTGACGATTTCGCCGCGCTTTTTTCCGCGCCGTCGGCGACGGTCCCGTGCTGTTTTTTCTTTTCGCGCGAAGGTTTCCCCCGCGCCGCTTTTTTGACCGCGACGTGGTCCACGAACGCGACGCGGGGCAGAGCGTGGGTCACGGTTTGCAGGTACGTCTCGAGAGACTTTTTTGTCGCGTCGGACGACGCTGTCTCTCTCTCCGCGTCCTCTTCGCCAGAAAGGCCGTTTTCGTTTTCGTTCGTCTCCGGCGAATGAAAAGTCGCGACTTCGCGACAAAAACACATCGGGTTCCCCGCGAGGACCACCTCTTTCAGTCTCTTTAGCTCCGACCCCGTCTCGAGCGCCGCGGCGTCGGCGAGGGCGTTGCGCGAGGCGTCCAGTCGCTCCAGTTTCGGGGCGACGTCCGCGAGCGACCAGCCGCTCGGCCCTAAACTCCGCGCGCCGCAGCGAGACACGGAGAGGCTGGTGAGCGCGGGCAGACGCGGCGCGCGGTGTAACGCCAGAACAAACGTGAAACGTTCCGGTTCTTTTTCTTTCGACACGTTTTTTTTCGTCTCGGCGTCGAGACGAAAACGACGCGCGTTTTCCGTCGCGACTTTGTTTTGATTCGCGGGCTCGAAAGCGTCCGACTCCGGCGCCAGCCCCGGGTTCCCGTCCAGCACCAGCGTCTCGAGCGTGGGCGCGAGCGCGCGCAGCCCAGCGAGTGACGCCGGCGTGAGGCGCGCGTCCGCGACGTGCAGCTCGACCAGCCGTTGGCAATTTTTCAGAGGCTCGAAGACGCTCGGCGACGCGAAAAAATTGCCGTCCAGGCGCAACTCCTCCAGCCGGCGCGCGGCGGCGGCGTCTCGAAAGCCGTCGAGGCTCGTCAGAGCACACCGGGACAGGTTCAAAGACGTCAACGAGCTCGGTAACGACGCGAACGTCACTCGCGGCGACGCCGAGAGCGACGGGTTCCCGTCGACGCGCAGCGTCTCGAGCGCGCGAAGCTTTTCGACGCCGGTCAAAGATTCCAGCGCGTTGTTCTGCGCTCGCAACGACCGGAGCCTGTCCCCGACGCGTTCCAGGTTGCGGCTCTGCAGCGTCGTGAGCTTGTTGTCGCCCACGCGCAGGTCCTCCAGCGCGGGGAGGCTGGCGAACACGCCCCCGGACGCGACCGGCGTTCCGTCGTCGTCGTCCAACGACACGAGCGCGTTGAAAGACAGATCCAGGACTTTCAACGAGGACGCGTCCGCGCTCGCGACCGCCGCGCGCACCAGCGCGGAGACGCCTCCGCGACCGTCCGACATGGCGCCTGCGCGCTCGCCGTCGACGCCGTGCGAGTGCCGACGGCGCACTCGACCACGCGCGCGCGCGCGTCGCGTTGTGATGAATCGAAAGAGGACGGTGCCTACCACTACGACCAACTTCGAACGACTTCTCTCGACTCGTGATCCGCGACGGCCGGCGACGAGCGCGTCGCGGTTTCCGAGCGCGCCCGCTGTCTCACACTCACGCGCGCGGCGATGCTGACGCGCGTCGCGAGCGTCGCGCGGCGAACGATCGCCGCCCCGGCCGTGCATCTACGGCAGGGCTCGCGCGCGGCCCCCTCCTCGTCGCCCTGGCGCGTCCCGAGCGCGTGCGCGCGTCGTTTCACGCGCACGCCCATCTCGGGAGCGCACCGCCGCGTGCCTTGTTCCGCGAGCAACCGGCGGCACGTCGCGGTCTCCGCGGCGTCCTCCTCCGCGTCGCCCGACGCGGTGGGCGCGGACGCCGACCCCGCGGAGACTGTGGGTGTCCTGCGCCGCCGCGTGGACGCTCTGGCCGTCGAGGTAAACGCCGCGCTCGAGGTGTGCGACGCGGATGCGCTCAAGGCGCGGCTCTCGGACCTGGACAACCGCGCGTCGGATGGCGCGCTGTGGGACAACCCCGCGGCGGCGAAGAAAGTGATGGCCGAGCTCGCGGACGTCAAGGCGCAGCTTTCGACCGCCGAGGCGTTCTCGGTGACGCTGGAGGACGCGAGGATGGGCCTGGAGATGGTGGGCGAGCTCGATACGACGAGAAGTATCGAGAGGGGCGAGACGAGCGGCGACGAGAGCGCCGCAGACGAGCGCGCGTATTTTTTACAAGAGGCGAGCGCGGCGTGCGTCGCGCTTCGCTCTCTGCTGGACGCGTGGGAGACGCGTCGTTTGCTCGCCGGGCCGTTCGACGCGCGCGGCGCGGTGGTGTACGTGTACGCGGGCGCGGGCGGCACGGACGCGCAGGATTGGGCGGAGATGCTGTGCAGGATGTACGTGAACTGGGCGGGGAAAAAAGACGGCTTCTCGGTTACGATGACCGAAAAAAGCGCGGGCGAGGAAGCCGGGATAAAGTCGGCGACGCTCGAGATCGGCGGTTCTTTCGCGTACGGTTTTTTAAAAGCCGAGAAGGGCACGCACAGACTGGTGCGCCAGAGCCCGTTCAAGAAAGACGCGACCAGGCAAACCAGCTTCGCGGCGATCGATGTGGTGCCGAATCTGTACGGGGACGACGGTGATGGAAACGACGCGTTCGACGACGCTTTCGGCGGCGACGCCGCGTTTTTAAAAGACTGCGAAATCACCACGACGCGAAGCGGCGGGTCGGGGGGCCAAAACGTGAACAAAGTCGAAACCGCGGTGCGGGTGAAACACGTGCCTACGAATATTTCCGTGCGGTGCGACGAGGAGCGCACGCAGAGTGCGAACAAGGCGAAGGCCATCGCGCGGCTTCGCGCGAAGCTGGTGGTGGAGGCGGAGGCGCAGCGCGCGGCGACGTTCGCGGAGATCCGGGGCGACGTCGTGCGCGCCGAGTGGGGCCAACAGATCCGCAACTACGTTTTGCACCCGTACAAGCTCGTGAAGGACGTGCGTACGGGGGTGGAGACCGCGGACGTCGACGGCGTGCTCTCCGGGAACGGGCTGGACGCGTTCATGAACGCGTACCTGCGGTTCGCGGAGACGCAGAGAAGGGAAGCCGAGGAGGCGGCGCGGCGAGAAACGTGAAGTGAAGAAGTGAAGTTCTCATCCGGTCGTCAGACGCGAGTTTTGTTCGATTCGTTCTCCAACCGTCGTGCCCGTCGTCCGTATGCGTTCGCAGTCAGAATCCGGCGAATTTTTTGCAGCGTCAGAATCGCATGTTCGAATCGCCCGAATGTTAGCGCGCTTCGGCCGTACACGGATGGGGCTGAGCTGGCGAATCGGCGCGAGCACTCGCGGCGGCGCGCCAGCGCTCGGGGACTTGGGGGTCACCATGCCGCCGTGGACGCTCCAGCAGCACACCAAGCGGCACTTGCGCGCGGACGAGGAAACGCTGTGGGGCGACTCCAAAACCACGCGCAGGCCCGGGCGCGAGAACAGGTCGAATCAGCCGGGGCCCAATTCCGGCAGAGAGACGGGCGATGCCGACAATTCGGACGACTCCCCCTCGAAAGACGAGCCCACGCATGCGCGCTTGACGGAGTTCGCCAACGCGGTGGGCTCGAACGGCATGCGCGCGCCGTCCGAGAAGGTGATCGGGGACGTCGACCTGTACCGCAAACGCTGGTACTCGATCGACCCGAACGCGGGATTTCGAGGCAAGTGGGACTTGTCGCAGGCGGCGATCCTGCTCTACGTCGCGATGGTGGTGCCGTTCCGCGTCGGGTACAGGCAACCCGCGGAAGGGGGGTGGTACGTGGTGGACCTGCTCATCGACATCTACTTCTACGTGGACGTCGTGCTCAACTTCCACACCGGCTACGTCGACCCGGATGACGAGGAGCGCGTGATTTACGACCCGTGGGCCATCGCGCGGGAGTACGCGCGCACGTGGCTGAGCATCGACATCGTGGCGTGTTTGCCCATCGACTTCGTGATTCGCGTGAGCGAGGGGCGTTTGCTGTGTTCCATGGCCGCCGGCGGGTGCCCGGAGGACGTGTCGCAGCAGGACAGCTCCGGCCAGCTCCTGCGTCTGTTCAAGCTCCTGCGCCTGTTCCGGCTGATGAAGCTGCTTCGCCTGGCGCGCATCGCGCGTCTCTTCGAGCGGTACCAGGACGACCTGTTCCAGTACCTGCACTTCTTCGCGGTGTTGAAGCTCGTGGTGATCATGCTGTACGTCGGTCACCTGTTCGGGTGCTTCTTCCACTACTTCTCCGTGGACGAGTGGCGCACGGACGACGAGCTCGCGCAGATCGACGCCGGCGCGCTGAGCCCGTGGCTCAAGGAGTACTTCGACGACGCGCACTCCTCCTCGGGGGACGTGTGGGACCGGTACATCGCCAGCATGTACTGGGCGTTCACCACGATGACCACCGTGGGGTACGGCGACATAAGCAGCGTGACGCGCTCGGAGCGCATCATCGCGTGCTTCGGCATGCTCGTCGGCGGGTTCGTGTTTTCGGCGGTTATCGGAACCATCGGCGACGTCGTCGCCGCGCGCGACTTATCCAAGAAAGCGCACGCGCAGAAGATGGAAGCCGTCGCGGCGTTCATACGCGATAACCAGTTACCCCAGGAGTACTACAAGGAAGTCCTGGGGTTTTTCCGCAAGCAACACGTCGTCGGGTACGACCGGCGGGCTCTGCTCAACGACATGCCGTACTGGCTCCGGAAGAAGATTTTGTTTTTTTCGTACGCCGACGTCATCAAGAAGACGCCCCTCTTCGACGTCGACGGCGACGGCGACGCGCACGTCTTCGTCACCGAGCTCTGCTCCCGCCTACGACCGGTGTCGTACCCGTCCGGCCAGATCATCTACCAGCGAGGCGAGATCGCGAGGCACATGTTTATTTTAACAGTAGGGGGCGTGGAGGTGCTCGATAAAACCGCGAACACGGTGCTCACTACTTTGGCGCCGGGCGCGTACTTTGGCGAGGGGTGCGTGTTGGGCGACGTTCGGCGCCGCGAGAACGTGCGGGCGTTAGGGCACGTGGAGTTGTGCCAGCTGGTGTCTCACGAGCTGGACGACCTGTTAGACACGTACCCGCACCTGCAGCGCTTGTTACGAGCGGCGTACTTCAAGCGCAAGGCGCTGCTGGACCGATTCGAGACGGCGCGCGAGACGGACAAAACGCTCTCGCTCCGCCGGTTCATGCAGACGGAGATGCGGGGCGGGCGGAGAAGTTTGGACGGCGGCGGAGGCGTCGAGACCGACGGTCCGTCCGGGTCGGACGGCGCGGACGGCGAGGACGATGCGGCGAGGACGCTTGACGAGTCAAACGCCGCGTCGAACGCGTCCGACGCCCTCGGGAAGAGAAAGTCGCTGCGCGGTAAACTGAGCGGAGACGTGCGCCTGGAGGACGTGAGCGTGGCTGATACAAACCAAGTCGAAGTCGAGCCCGGCGCGTCGCGAGACCCGACGCTCGAGTTTGATTTGACCGCCGAGGAGAAGAAGGTGGAGGAAGAGGCCACGCCGCTGTTGTTGTCCCGCAACGCGAGCGCGAAAGCCAGCACGCGCGCGCTGGAGCTGAAGGTGGAGGAGATGGAGGGGAAGCTGGAGGAGACCCTCGCGGCGGTGCGGCGCGTGGAGACGCTGATGCAAGACTTGGCGAAAACATAGTGAAGTCTTTTTATCCATCTAATAATAAGGAACACATCGCGTCGCGCGTCAATCGCCGTGAACCCGCGAGGTTCTGCCGTCCCACCGCTTGATCAGCCGCACGATCGGCGGGCCGCCCTTCGTTGTCTCCGTCGTCACGGAGACGGGCTCGGCGTGGCGGAAGAAACGCGCGGCGGCGGCGACGACGGAAGGCTCCAGGCGCGCCGAGAAAGTCTCCGCCGAGGAGCTCGCCGCCGTCTCCTCCGAAGCGCCGTTCGCGCTTTGTCTCCTGAAGAACGCCGCCAGGTCCTGCACGCGTATCTTCGGCGTACGTGACATCGCCTCCCGCCTTCTCTCCGCGCGCTCCGCCGCTTTCCGGTGCCCCGAGATCTCCACGCGGCTCATCGATATGGCGCCCGCGAGTTGGTCCATCCGCCGCACCAGCGTCACGTCCTTCTCCCGGACGCGCCGCTCGACGTCCGCGTCCGCGGCGCTCGCGGCGAACGGCGCGAGGGACCCGTCGTTCGCGCGAAGCGGGCGGAAGAAGGTCGCGTCGGGGTCGAGGCCCGCGCGAGGGGAAGGCGACCTCGAGTCCTGCACGCGCCCTGAACGCGTGTCCAGCGACGTCCGCGACGTGGCAGTCGGGGCTGAGGTGGACGCGCCCTCTCGCGAACGCGAAGATTGGTCCGAGGCCAGCATCGAGGACGCCGAGGGGGCATCGGGGAGTCTCCGTCGCCGCACCGTCTTCGACGCGGCCGCGGCCGCATTCCCGGCAGTCTTGGATCCCGACGCACCCATCGAGCCCCACCCCGCGCCGCGGATAGTGAAGAGGGAGGAGATGGGAAGGCGAGAGCGTCATGAGATGTTTTGCGAAACAATTTTTGCCGAAATCATGACACTCCACACTCGACAAGCCCGGCGAGAAAACTCGGCATCTACGAAAGTAGAAGCGTCCCACGCTTGGCCGGACTCGCGCGCAGTCGCGCGCGCGCTTTCGACGCGCGAGCGGACCGGCGACGAATACCTCCAGTGCGACGCGCGTCTCTCGTCGGTGATACGCACCGACCCGCCGAACCCGCACGCGAGTCGAGGCGAGCCTCGGGCCTCTTCTCGGAAAAACCGCCGCCGCCGCCGCCGTCTCGACGTGTGATTTCGCCACACTCGCGTCGGGGGGCATCGGACGCGCGCGCCGAGTACCTTCAGGGACGCGTCCGGGTGTGTGCTCTTCTGGGTGACCCACTCCGTGCGTTTGTTTCACTGCCCTAAACCCACGCCACCGCCTAACGACCATGAAGTTCGACGTGAACATCCTGCGGTACATCGAGAAGGACGCGTGGCGCGTCTTGGTTTCGGTGGAGATGGGCATGAAGAACCACGAGCTCGTGCCCGTGGAGCTCATCAACGCCATCTCCGGGCTCAAGCACGGCGGCGCGTTCAAGTTGATCCGGGAGCTGTTAAAGCACAAGCTGGTGCACCACGAGAACCAGAAGTACGACGGGTACCGGTTGACACCTCTGGGGTACGACTTTTTAGCCATCAAAGCCTTCGTGAACCGCGGCGCCATTTGCGGGGTGGGCCGCCGCATCGGCGTCGGGAAGGAGTCCGACGTGTTCGAGGTGGTGACGGAGGAGGGCGAGACGCTGGCGCTGAAGCTGCACAGGCTCGGGCGCACTTCGTTCCGAGCCGTCAAGTCGAAACGAGACTACATAAAGAACACGACGACGCACACCAACTGGCTGTACTTGAGTCGTTTGGCGGCGCTGAAAGAACACGCGTTCATGAAGGCGCTTCACGAAAACGGGTTCCCGGTTCCCGAAGCGGTGGACGTCAACCGGCACGCCGTGTTGATGAGCCTGGTGGACGGCGCGCCGTTGACGAGAAAATACCGTCTCGCCGATCCGGGCAAGGTGTATGCGCAGTGCGTCACGCAGCTCGCAAAGTTGGCGCAGTGCGGTTTAGTGCACTGCGACTTCAACGAGTTCAACATCATGTGCGACGAAAACGGCGACGTCACGATCATCGACTTCCCGCAGATGGTGAGCTGTAATCACCCCAACGCGGAGGATTTGTTCGTACGCGACTTGAAGTGTCTGCACAAGTTCTTCTTGAGGAGGTACGACTACCGCGCCTCGGAGGACGAAAACGGCGTGCCCGACCCGAACTTCTTCGACGTCGCGAACGGCGGCGTAGGCCACGGCGCCGGCCAAGAAGTCGAGAAGAGCCTGGACGTGAGCCTGCGCGCGAGCGGGTTCACCGCCGCCGCCGGAAAGGACCTCGACGCGTACAACGCCGCGCGGATAGAGCAGAAGCGAAAGGAGACGACTGTGAACGACGCGAACGACGCTGAAGCTGATACTGAAGATGAAGATGAGGACGATGGCACCGATCTGGGGGACGACTCTTCCGACTCGGACGAGAGTGTCGAGGGCCAGCGCGGGGGGGACGAGCGGAGCCGCTTCGGGTACGTCGAGCGCGGCGAGGAGGAGGTGGAGGAGGCGGAGGACGACGACGACGACGACGACGACGACGACGACGACGCGATCGAGGACCCCGAGGCGGACGCCGCCGCCGAAGCCGCGTTGGCGCGGCTCTACGGCCACGGATCGTCCGCGCCTGGCGTCCCGACGATCGACGAGGAGGAGGCTCTCGAGCCCCCTCAGGGCGAACAGTCCGAGGAGGAGGAGGATTCTTCCGAAGACGAAGGCGAGGGCCGCCGTTCGAAAAAGTGGGCGCGCGCGGCGGCGGCGGAGGCGGCGGCGGCGAAGGCGAGTGGTTCGTCAAGAGCCGCGGACGACGGGACGCGCTCCGTGGGCAGGTCCTCAATGTTCTCCACGCGGTCGCGCGCGGACATCGGCAACGACCCGGACCTGGTGCGCTTAAAGCTGAAGAAGCAGGCGGCGGGGAAGAAGACGAAGCTTGGCGCGGTGAAACCGGCGGGCACTAGGAACCACACCAAGGACCGAGGCGGGAAGCGCGGCGCGAAGGGGCACCAGTTCAAGTACGACGGGTACGGAGGGCAAGTCACGTTGTGATGAGACGGTGTCGTGTGTTGGTCAGACTATGTTACATGTTACGCTCGGCATTGACGGGAGTACGATAGTACCGCGCGGTAGTCGTTAGTAAGCGCGAGAGTACGTAGTCGTTTCGGTACGGACGCGTCGAACGTGTTGTTCCGTCTGGTTTTCTTTTTTAGTATTGAACACACTCGCGCCTTCGGACGGTGCTCCGTTTTCGGGCGCTCGAGGCCGCGCGTCGTTCCCTGGCTACGTAGAGCACGTTCGTTCGGACCGTTTCCGCATTCTTGGCGTCGAACGATCGATCGACGCTCCGATTCCCGCCGAACCCGATCGACGCTCGGCCCGACCTTCGTGCGTTCGGGTCGGACGACCGACGCGCGCCGGTTTCCGAAACAGAAACCGGGCTTTCACCCTCCGCCGGCGCGACACGCCCAGACCGAGACGCGCGGAGACGCGCACGGGCATGGACCCGGATGCGCCCTCGCCCGCGAGCGTGCTGCTCCAGGAGCTCAAGGAACACGCCGCCGCGGGCGCGCTCGATCCCGCCGCCGGCGCAAACGCGGGCGTGACCGGCGCGGGCCCCGACGGGTCAGAACTCGCGAGCGAACGACGCACGACGCGCGGACGCGACCCCGGTCCGCCCACGCACGCGGTGTCCCCCGAGCGCCTCTCTGACTGCGCCGAGTCCGCGGGCGCGTCGCGCGGCGACCACCAGGACGGCGCGTGGACCAGCATGCTCGGCGTCGACGACGACGAGGACGTCGTCGCGTTGTTAGCGCGCGCGCTGGACGAAACCCCCGAGGGGTTCGACCCGCACACCGCGCACGATCGAACGCAAGAATCGTTGCACAACAGACGCGCCGTTGGAGGCGTTTTCGACCCCAGACGCGCGCACCCGTACCACGGCGGCGTCACGCGCGGCGTCGTGTCTCAGCTTCGCCGCGTCCACACCGTGGGCGCGTACCCGCAAACGCACGAGGGAGGCTCGTACGACGCGTGGGTTCGATCCCGAGTGGGTTCGTTCGAGACGTTCGATCGGTCGCGCGCGAACTGTTTCGCCGGAAGAGACGCCGACGAGCGTTTCGCGCTCGACGACGCGCGGACGAACAGCCTGGTGGACCGACTGCGCGTATCCGTCGGCGGCGGCATTCGACGCGCCGTCTCGTCGCCCAACTGCCACGACGCGGTGCCCATGACGCACGCGTCACATCTCGTGGCCGCGAGACAAGACGCGCGCGACGCGAACGAAGGCGCCGCCGCCGCCGCCGCCGCCGCCTTTGGTTCGCCAAACGACGCGACACACTCGCGCCCGTTTGGCTTTCTCGGCGTCACGCGGCCGCCCTGGCACACGCGCTGGGAGGCGCACCTCGAGGTTCCAAACGAGGACGAACGCGCGCCAAACGACGGTGGCATCGAATGTTTCGGAACAGGAGCTCCGACTCGCGTGTTCCTGGGCGCCTTCGACGCCAAGGAGAGCGCGGCGCGCGCGCACGACGCGGCGAAACTTAAGCTCTTCGGCCCGCCGCCGGCGTGTGGCGCGCTCAACTTCCCGGCGGAGGAGTACCTCTCGACGCTTTTGGAGATGCGCGCGTGCGACTTCCCCGAGTTCGTCAGAAGCCTGGTGCGGCACGGGCACGCGGGCCAAAGAAGGCTCTCACGGTTCAGGGGCGTGCACGCCGCGCCGGACGGGAAGTGGGAGGCCAGGCTGGAAACCGACGACGACGCGTGAAGCGACTTTACGCGCGACAGAGAGAGGAACGAAAAAGGTGAAAAGCGAACGACGACATCCGGAGAGGCGCGAGAAAGCGTTCTTTTCGCGCGTACGTACGTCGCGTCGTGTCCAAATCGTATGGCGTCTTAACCTCCATAAAAAATACTTACGCGTTTTGTACGCTCAGAGTGATGATCCACCGCTCACTTCAAACGCGTACTATCGTCCGATGAAACCGTCTTAATCATCATCAGTCGTAGTACCCCTCCTCTGTTACGTCGACGTCGTCGTAGCTCCGCGACCCCGAGCTCCCCGTGATGCGCGAGAGCTCGCTCATCATGCAATCGCCGTCGTCGGCGTCCCGGCTCACGGTGTCGCGGCTCCCGCCGCCGCGGCTCCAGCCCCGCTTCGCCTTGCGCCCGTAGAGCCCGCCCATTTCGTCGCGGCTGTCGTCCGCGCTGTACCGCTGGTCGTCCGCGCCGAAGAAGTCCACGCCGGACGCGCCCGAGCCCAGCCCCCGGCCGGGCGCGGGCCGAGGCGCGAAACCGAAATCGTCCGACCCGGACCCGCCGAGCCCGCGCGCGCGAATGCGCCGCGCCTGGTCCGTCAGCGCGCCGCCCGCGAGCCTCGGCTCCGTGCCGGGCAGACCGCCCGCCCGGCTCGTGGGTTTCGCCTTGAGCCACCGCGAGATGACGTTCCCGCTCAGCTCGATCCGGCCGCGCTCGAGCGACCCGCCGTAGTTGAAGCGCAGGCGCCGCAAAAGCACCACGACGCGGTCGCCCGTGCGCGCTAAACGCCGATCCGCCGCCGACGCCTTTTCGTCGCTCATCGCCTCCGTCTCGAAGTCGCTCAGGACGCGCAGCGTGACGCTGGGCAGCTCCGGGACGGTCTCGTCCCCGGCGTGCGCGTCCGAGTACCGCCGGAACACGCGGAGCAGCGTCAGCACCGCAACCTCCGCCGCCGCGGGGGGGAACCCGCGGATGTCGTACTCGGAATCAATAGGGCCGTCGGCGCCCAGCTGGAACTTGGGAACCACTCCGAGCGCCTGCGCCTCTTCGTACAGGATGAGCGCGCGCAGGGGGTAGTACTTGCGCGCGTCCTCGTGCGCGTCGTCCTCGCGCGCCACCGCGTGCGCCACCTCGGAGGCGTCCGCCGCGCGCAGCGCGGGAAGCGTGGGCGGGCGCAGGCACGCCAGCATCGCCGAAAACGTCGCCAGCCGCGGCCGCACCCCCGCCACCGTCGCTTCGTGGTACACCGCGATCGCGCGATCCGCCCACTCCTTCCACTCCGGCTCCCCTCCGTTTCCGCCGTTCAGGCTACGAGCTCCAGAGAGACTCTCCACGCGCTCGCCCGTCTCGGGGTCCACCAGGTTTGCCGCGTCGGCGTCGATTTGCGTGCGCCGGTTCGCGCGGTTGTCGGGGTCGGTGAGCTCGCGAATCTTGAGCAAAGTCACGCCGACGATGATGTTCAGCGCGACGTCGTTCGGGGGACAGCCGCTCTCGCGGCTCTGCTTGTACGTGCGCCAGGCGAGGTCGGCGTCCCCGGCGCGCGCGCACGAGCTCAGGAGCTCGCGCCACGTCGTGTCGTCCGGCTCGTACCCCGCCGCGCGCATCAGGTCCGCCGCCTCGAACGCGCGGCGAAGCTCGCCCGCGCGCCCGGAGGCGACGACGAGCGCCGTGTACGTCCCGCGAGTCAACACAAACGGAGAGCTCTTCGTTTTGCTCGTCGCGCGTCCGTAGTGCTCCCACGCGAGGTCCGCCCTCCCCGCGGACGCGCACACGCGCACCAGGCTCTCGATCACAGAGGGGTCGTCCTCGAACCCGGCGGCGCGCGCGCGCGCCGCCGCGGCGCCCGCCGCCTCGGCGTCGCCGCGGCGCCCCGCCGCCGCGACGAGCGCCGAAAACACCTCGCGCACCGGGTGCACGCCCCTCTGCGTCATGTCGGAGAGCACGCGCTCGACGCCCTCGCTGTCCCCCTCGCGCGCGGCGACGCCCGCGAGCGCGGCGAACACAGCCGCCGTGGGCGGCGTGCCGTCGCGCTCCATCTCGGCGGTCACGCGCTCAGCCACGCGGCGCTCGCCAGCTCTGCCGGCGACGTCAACTAACGTCGCGTACAGCATCGCGTCCGGCGCGACGTTTTCGTTGCGCATATCGCGCCAGACATCCAGCGCTCTTTGTAAATCAGGTCCGTTCGGAAGCGCGTCGCTGCCGCACGCGTGCGCCGCCGCCGCGAACACAGCCGCCGTGCGCTTAACCTTCTTCTCCCCGCTCTTTTGGTAAACCTCGAGTGCGCGCGTGGGGTCGTTCGCGTTGACGCACCCGGTGATGAGGCTCGCGTACGTGTACGCGTCGCAGCTCAAACGGCTCCGCTCCATCTCGTCGTACACGGCGAACGCGCGTCTCAGCGCGTCCTTCGCCACGGGCGCGCACACCGCCGCGCGCCCGCACGCGCTCACCATGGAGTTCAACACGTACTCATCAGGCGCGATCCCGGCGTCGTCCATCTCCTCGCGAAGCGCGAAACACCGGCGGAGCGTGCGCGCGATTTCCTCGGCGAAGTAGCCGTCGCCGTTCGGAAGCGCGTCGCCCGCCGAACGCTCGCGTTCGGCGTCCGTGGGAAGAGAGGCGAGGGGAGGAACGCGCTCGGCGATGTCTTGCTCGCCCCGCGTATCACGCCCTTTTCCTTTCCCGCTCCCTCTGTTGGTGAGCTCCAGGACGCGCCGTGACAGCGCGTCCATGAGCGCGCCGTAGGTCACCACGCTCGGCTCGACTTGGTCCATCTCCATTCGCCGAAACGTCTCAAACGCCTTCTCCACGTCGCCCGCCTTGGCGCACGCGCTGATGAGCGTCGTGTACGCGCGGCAGTCCGGTTTGACGCCCGCGTCGTACATCATCACGAACGCGGCGAAGCCCGCTCTGGCGTCCCCCGCGCGCGCGCACGCCGAGAGGAGCATGTTGTACACGCGGACGTCGTTTATGTCCACGAAAGCGACAAACTCAAACGCAACCGCGATGGCTTCCCTGCGCGCGCACTGCCTGAGGAAGTTCTTGTGCGAGACTCTCGTGCCGAGCTTCGTGACCCCCGCGCCGCGCAGCGCGCGCAGCAACTCCAGCGCGTTGTGCAGCCGGCCGTGCTCGACGAGCGTCTCGTACAGACGCAGGTGCGCCGACGCCTCGGAAGCCGTCATGCGAGGCGCGGAGGAACGCGCGGAGTTCCGCGCGTCATCCGACGTTCCCCTCCCCCGAGCGCTCTGCGAGTCCCCCGCGTCGTCGTCACTTACGGCGACGGGGATGGGAGGCAGGGACTCGAGTAACTTCGCCAGAGGCCACCCCTGCCGCACGCCCTCCTGGTGCGCGGCGGTCTGCGGGTCCCCGCGGCGCGCGCCGCCGCCTTTTCCGTTTTCGTTTTTAGAATCTTCGCCACCCGCCAGGCTGTCCGCGCGGTCGCGGAATTCATCCTCCACGCTCTGCACGCTCGGCACGGACACCGCGGCGGCCACCACCTCGGCGCGAGGCTTCGGCCGTGTCTTCGGCGCGAACTCGTCGTGGTCGCTCGAGCCCCCGGGCGCGGCGCCCGCGGCGGCCACGCGCGGAAGCGCGCGCGACGCCTGACGCAGCGGCCCCGAGGTCTCGGAAGCCAGCCGCCGATTCCAGCTCCGGCCCGAAACCCCGGTGCCGGCGGGGGTCCTGGCGAGCGAAGAAGACGCGCCTGCGCTGGTCCTGGCCGCGATTGCGGGCGCGCAGGGCGCGGCTCGCGCCGCCGCGAGACCCGACATCTTCACAGGCACCGACCGATCCCGAAAACCGCCTCACGCGCCTCTCGCGCCGCCGCTCGAAGCGGAGGGGTCGAACGAGCACGCACGGGGCGGTCGAGGGGATCTTTTCTCGCCCGAAAGTGGTCCTCCGACGACGCCGCTCCCCCGCGGACGCGTCCCTCCGCGCGATCCGAACGCCCTTGAGAAGCGCGAACGGTACGCGAGCTGCCCCTGGAAGTGTGAGCGCGCGCGCCACCCACGCGCGTGTCTCTGTGCCCCGCGCGAGGCCTCCGCGCGAGAGACGGTCCGGCGAAATATCCACTTGTTTCGCGGTTCACCGTTCGCGGCGCTTTTCTAGACTGACGCGCATACGGCCAGATCGGCAGCCTGATCCAAACTTTCGTGAACGGCGGATTGGAGGTTCGTCAAACCCCGGTTTTTCCGTCTTTCGGGTCCCGCCTCGCGAACCGAGAATGATTGGCGAGACGCGCGGTCCGAGTCACGCGAGTCCGAATCGCGGGCGAACCGGCGCGAGCGGGCGTGCGACGTGCTGTTCGCTCGCGTCGACTGAAAGCGCTGCAGTCGGCGATTGGATTCGACCGTCACTGCGGGTCGCGCGCGATGGGCGGGTTCCGACGGCTCGCGCGCGCGGCGCTCGCCGCGGCGGCGCGCGGAGGCGCGCACGGCGGCGCGGCGAGCGTGGGCCCGTCGCGAGCGCCGACGCTCGCGCCCGCGGTGCGCGCGACGCGTCGCTCCGCGCCGCTCGCCGCGCGTGAGTTTGCTTCCGCGTCGCGCGGCGACGAGGGGGACGGCGCGTCGACGTCGGGCGCGCCGATCGCGCACGGCTGGGGCGCCGAGGGCGAGGACTCGACGGACCCCGACGGGAGCGCCAGGCGCGCGCTGGAGGTGGCCATCGACCGCACGGGTCTGTTCCGCGCCATCGAGCAGGCGCACGGCGGGGACGACGCGACGAAGCACCTGCGGGGGCTGGAGGCGCATCTGGCGTCCATCATCAAGTTCCGAGGCGGTCCGGTGACCGTGGCGGAGTACATGCAGGAGGTCCTGACGCACCCCGAGTTCGGGTACTACATGCACCGGGACGTCTTCGGCCAAAGAGGCGACTTCATCACCAGCCCGGAGGTGAGCCAGGTGTTCGGCGAGCTCATGGGCGCGTGGGCGGTGTGGCAGTGGACGCAGCTCGGGAAACCCAAAAACGTTAAACTCATCGAACTCGGACCCGGGAGAGGCACGCTCATGGCGGACCTGCT
>ENA-OUOG01000383-OUOG01000383.1-marine-metagenome-genome-assembly--contig:-NODE-383-length-58489-cov-5.763114_pt1 | contig 58489 bp, 32 predicted proteins | sample MGYA00248635_ERZ508505 | MGnify/ENA primary metagenome ERZ508505 (study PRJEB26176, sample SAMN06267871) | marine metagenome | isolation source: Saanich Inlet, British Columbia, Canada | place: Pacific...
CAGACGTGCGAGTCCGCGGCAGAGGGCGGCCACCTCGAGGTGCTGCAGTGGGCGCGCGAGAACGGCTGCCCGTGGGACGAGTGTACGTGCGCGTGGGCGGCGGAGCACGGCCACCTCGAGACGCTGAAGTGGGCGCGCGAGAACGGATGCCCGTGGGACGAGGACACGTGCGCGGCCGCGGCGGAGGGCGGCCACCTCGAGACGCTGAAGTTGGCGCGCGAGAACGACTGCCCGTGGGACGAGGCGACGTGCAGGCACGCGGCGGAGGGCGGCCACGTCGAGGTGCTGAAGTGGGCGCGCGAGAACGGATGCCCGTGGGACGAGGACACTCGACGGCGTGCGGCTCATAAGGGGTATGTGGAGTCCTGAGCTGCTCGCCATTAGTTCGACGAACGAGCGAGCCGCGCCGCCAGTAATAACGACGAGACGCTTAGGAAATAGAAACACCTTGAAGCGTTTTCCTCGCGGACACATTTCCACTCTCGGATCAGCTGACGAAAGGCGCCCGAGCCTTGGAGCGCACACCACGTCGCGCGGTACGCCGCGATCGGCGTCCACGTCACTGACTGCCTTCGCGAGTCATGAGCGCCGTCGCCTCGAGCGCCAGCGTCGCGTATCGCGTTCGCGCACGCTCCCGCACCGCGCGGTCGTCCGCACCCGTCGCGCACGCGTTTTCTCGCCGAGACGCGACGCGGTGGAAGTCGGCTCTCGGCTCGCGCGGGGCGTCGTTCGGGGGCGCCGAGCCCCCGCGTTCGAGCTTCGCGGACGCGCGAGGGGTCGTGCCGCTCGGAGGCGCGCGCGGCGTCGCCTCGCCTCGCGTCCCGAGCGACCGGGGCGCGTCCGTGGTCGCGCACGGCCTCCCCATCCCCATCATCGGAGGCCTGTTCTCCGCCCCCGTGCTCGCCGTGATGTACGTGTTCGTCGCCATCCGCTTCGCGCTCAACTACGACAAAACCTCGTTCACCGAGAAGAACAAGGCGATGATGATCGGCCTGTGGCCCGTGCTGGCGGTGACGTCGGCGTCGTTCCGGGAAAACCTCAAGAAGGCAACGATGGGGTAGAGCGCCGAGGCGAGACGCGAGTCGCGCGTCGTCTGAGAGTTCATGATAAAAGCTGTGTATCCCAGTAAATAGACTAGCTACTTTCGAAGGTCGTACGCTTCGTCGCGATTCACGTGCTCCCGAACTCGTGCAGCCACTCCAGATGCCTCTCGACGTCTTCTTTGCTGACACTGGGCGAAATCCGCCGCAGCGCCTGGGACATGTCCTCCATGGTGATCGGCGCCGCCACCTCCTCCCGGGACATGGCGCGGATCTCCTCCGGGCGCTTGCCGACGATCTTCCGCCGCATCCCGTTCATCGCCGCGTCGCGGCAGATGTTGGTGATGTCGTCGCCCGAGTACCCCTCCATCTTCTCCGCGATCGTGTCCACCTCGACGTCGTCCGCGACGTCCACGCCCTTGACGTTGATGCGCACCAGCGCCGCGCGCGCGTCGGCGTCCGGCAGGGGAATGTAGATACGTTTCTCGAGGCGGCGACGCAACGCCTCGTCGATGTCCCACGGAAAGTTGGTCGCCGCCAGAACCATCACCTTCTTCGACCCGGAGTCCTCGTTCGCGCGCGCGCCCCCCTCGCCCGCGTCACCCGCGTCGCTCCCCGCGGAGCACCCGTCGATCTGCACTAAAAACTCGGACTTGACGCGGCGGCTCGCCTCGTGCTCGCCGGCGGCGCCGCGCGACGTGCACAGCGCGTCGATCTCGTCGATGAAGATCGTGCTGGGCGCGTGGAACCGCGCCAGATCGAATAAGATGCGCACCATTCTTTCGGACTCGCCGCGGTACTTGGACGCGAGCGTGCTGCTGCTTATGTTGAAGAACGTGGTGCCGCACTCCGTGGCCACCGCCTTGGCGAGCATGGTCTTGCCCGTGCCGGGCGGGCCGAACATCAAGACGCCCTTCCAGGGCCGCCGGATGCCCTGGAAGTACTCCGGCATCCACAGCGGCAACACGACAGCCTCCTCCAGCAGCCGCTTCGCGTCGCCCAAGCCGGCGATGTCGTCCCATCGCACCGAGGGCGACCGGTCCAGGATCTCGCGCTCCAGACCCTCCGCGAGCTCACCGTCGGGACCGCGGTGCGTCAAATCGCGGCCCTCGCGCGCCGCGTGGATGGCGTCGCGAGCGCTCCCGCCGCCGCGCGCGAAACGCTCGGGGTTCACGTGCCCGGTGGTTTTGCGCTGCGCCGCCGCGTCGCCGCGGTCCCGCCGCGAACCCGAGGACGCGCCGCCGGACGCCACCCCGCGCCGAGGGACCCCGCCGGAGGCGTCCCCGCCGCCGCTTTCCTCGCCCCGCCGCGCCCACGAGGGGAGATCCCGGCCGCGCGACGCGCCGGGCCGCCCCGCGCCCGCGTGGCCCGCGGGGCCCGGGCCCGCGCCCCGCCGCGCGTCGGGCGGCGGGTCCCGCGGCGTGGGCGCGCGCCATACGTCGGGGTCGTCCACCGAGCGCCGCCCGTTTTCGTTTCGATCCGTCTTCGCGTCATCGGCGCGCGTGCCCCACAGCAGGTCCGCGGCGGCCGCCGCCGTGGGCGCGCGCTCTCTGCCGTTTCCGGGTCTGGCGTCGAAGTCCAGCCGGTGCCCGGCGACGGATGCGTTGGCGGCGGCGGCGGCGGCGACGGCGGCGGCGCCGCGCGCGCGGTCGGCGGCGGCGTCGCTTCCCGGCCGAGTCGAGAACACCGCGCGCTCGAGGTCGAGCGCGGAGACGGACTTGAACTCGTCCGCCAGCTGCGCGCGCACGCGGTGCCACTTGCCCTGCGAGGAGAGGGAAACGCCAATCGGCGGTGAGTTCTGGTGCCTTTTTTTTCTCTCGGCGCGTTTCTTCGCTTCCGAGGACCGAGGGGAGACGCGGATTTCGAAAAAGCGCGGCGCCGCGGGTCGGGGGACGTACCTTGCGGTACGGGTCGGACGCGTCTTCGTCGCGGTCCACGGCGTCGACGTGTCTGCGTGTCGGGAGCGCGGGCGGGTCGGGGTGGGTCAGGACGTGCGCGGGGCGTCGGCGGGCGCGTGCGTCGAATCGCGAGCGAGGGTGCCAACGGCACGACGCTCTGACGAGCCGCGCGCGTACCTGGACACCTGCGACAGCACGCCCTGGTAGTACACGCGCGACGTGTCGTAGTCTCCGAGCACGGCGAACTCGCGCGCCAGCCGAAGCTGGTCGCCGGCCGCGCGCAGACCCACGAGCGTCATCTCCACGCGCGTCTCGTTGTGGTGCCGACAACGAGCGCCATCTCGGCGTTGACTCTCAAAAACGTTTCACAATTTTTATCGCCGAGCGGGCTTCCGGAAAGCGCGTTTTTCGGGCTTGGACGCAAACGTCTTTTGTCGCGCAATCTATAATATGATACCCGTCCGGACGCGTCCGACGCGCGCGTTCACTCCCGTTTCTTCGACGCGCCGCGCGCGTCCGCGGCGTACCTCCCTCCCCCCATCGCGCGCACAAGCACCAGTCCCCCCGCGCACGCCACGTCAGCGGCGACGTGCGCGCGCCGACGCGCGTCGCGGAGGTCGAACAAAAAAAACGCCTCGAGCGCCACGCACGCCGCCGCCGCGCGCGACGTCGTCTCGACTTCGTACCCGGCGGCCAGAGGCACGGCCAAAACGAGCTTGACGAGAACCAGCGCGTCGCTCATGACGGTATCGTCGCGAGAAACGTCGTTTGATTCGTAGACCCGAGCCGCGCACGCCGCGACAAACGCCGCCGCGACGAGCGCGCGCGACGCGAGGAGCGCCGCGGATGCGCCGCGGCTCTGCGTTTTTACGATTCTTCCCGCGGTCGCCGCTTTCGGCGATCGGTGGCGCGCGCGCGAAACCACGACGTCGCCGTCGTCGTCATCCTCATCCTCATCGTCCTCGTCGTCGTCGTCGCTCGCCAAAAAAGAACCGTCGAGCGAGCCGGTGGAGACCTTCCGCCGCACGCGCGTCCGCTCGCGGCGGCGCAGGCGCGACAGGACCACAAAAGTGCACGCCACGCACGCGAGCCGTTTCAGGGCGAGCGAAAGCGCGTCGCCCACCGCGCCGACTTCCGATACCTTGTCGCCCGTTCGAAACAAAAACAAACACGCGCGCGCGGAGGCTCGCACCGCGCCGAGTGTCGGCCCGAACGCCGCGTCCTGCGCCAGCGCGAGCGCCACGCACCGCCGCGGCGCGACGCCGTGAAGCGCCAAAGTCACGAGCGCCGCCGACGCGCACGCGAGCCAGGGGATCCCCGCGAGGAACTCGTGGTCGATCGAGGAACTCGGACCCGACGGCGGAGACGGTGATCCCGCTCGTCGTGATGGGTCTGGACTTTCCAGTTCTAACTCGAAGTTGTTTTCGAGAAACCGCGCGACTTGCTCGGCGGACTCGTAAAGGAGGTGACTCAAGACGCAGACCTGCGCGAGCGACGCGAACGACGCGGACGTTTCGATTTTCCGCGCGCCGGCGGCGAGCGCCGCCGCCGCGCGTCCGAGCCGCATCTCCGCCACCGCAACGAACGTCTCCATCAGCACCGTCTGCGCGTGCGCGAACGATCTCTCCAGGCGCGCGCGTGTGCGCCGAGACGACTTGGCCACCGCGAACCGAAGCTCGCGCGCCGTCTCCCCGACGAACGTCGCGTCGCGCCGCGAGTACCCGACGCCGCCTTTGCCCGCGCGGTCCGCGACGCGCGCCACGGCGGAACCGCAGAGCGCGACGACGCTCGTGAAAAACGACACGAGCGCCACCGCGACGACGCCGCGCGCGAAAAAAAACGAACGCCCTCGAGGGCGACGCGGTGACGATGATGTTCGGCCGAAAGCCGTCGTCCCGTCGTCGTCGTCGTCGTCGACGTCGACGTCGTCGACGTCGAGGCGCATCCAGCCGGTGGTCTCGTCGTACCCGGCTTCGGTTCTCTTCGCGCCATTGCCGTTTTTCCCGACGCGTCGTCGTTTCGCGGACGACGGCTCGCTCCACCCGCCCGCCCACCGACGCTGGTCCGCGTCGATCTCGCCGTAATCGTCGTCGGACGCGCCGCGCGGCGCAGAGAAGAGCCCGAACCACGATCGCGTCTCCTCCGCCTCTCTCGCCGCGCGTTTACTCGAGCGGCGGCTCTTTCCCCCCAGCCCCCCCCCGGTGAACTTGACCTCCCCCGGCTCGAACAGGGACCCGAGGAGCCCGCCGGACCGGGAGGACGCGTCGTCCCCTCTGTCGCCGTTCGGAGTCGTCCTGGGATCGTCCCACGTGGACGTCCCGGTCTCCTTGTCGAAAAAATACGGGCGACCCGAATCGTGGTCTAGGTGCACCTGCCACTCCTTGCCTTGCTCGGTGCGGAACCGCGACTGGAAGGTCCTCGTCCGCGCGGTCACCCCGTGCGCCGAGCCCGCCACACTGAGCAGGAGCACGGCCGCCAGCGCCGCCGAGCGGCGGCGCGACGCGCGCATCGCGCGCGGGGAAACACGCTCACAAAGTGCCCACTCTTCGCTTTCCCTCGGCGCCGTTCGTCGTTGTTGCCTCTCATGAGCGCGCGCTTCGCTTTTGAAAGCGCTTTTGAAAGCGCGCGTCGGTCAACGCGACCGCGCCGCGCGCGTTCGATCCTGGTTTCCTAATTTGTCCTCGGTCAACCCGATTCGTTTTCATTTTTCGAACGCTTTTTTTTGGCTTCGTTCATTGGCTGGCGGCGCTCGCGATTCTGAAGTTCCCCTCTGAACGAACGGCGGAGATTGGTCCTCGAACCTGAAAAACAGGAAATCTTTTATATGCAGTTCCAGTCTCAAAAGTTTCCATATTCGGTAATTTTCGGCGCCAGCGCTCCTCGGCCGTCAATTTCAAGGGCCTGCGTTGTTGTTTCACGACCCGCCGACAAAGTTCGCGCGCCTTCCACTCCACCTCGCGCCCGCCCCGCGCCACCGCAAGGGACGAGACGCGCGAAATCGCCCCCGAGATCCTCGACCGAGGGCTCTCCCGAACGCACGCGCGCGCGCACACGCGCGGACGCCCCGCGAGCCTTCGTTCTCGCGAGAAAAGCAGAGCCGCCCATTGTTGGCGTTTTTTCGCCACACGGCAGTCGCGCTCCCGCGGCTTATCTCCCTCCGCCGCACGCACGCGGAAGGCACGCGCTCGCTCACGAACGGGCACATGGTGAACGATGGCAAGAGCTCATCGGTGTGGAGCGTCGAGGAAGACGCGGAACTCGCGCGGTTGCAGGTGCGTCCCCTCCCGAAGCGGCGCTTTGACCCGCCTCATCTTGTTTTCTTCGGACGGTAACACTGCGCGCTGCAGTTGTTAGATGCGTCTCCCGCGCGCGCGACGCGCGCGGCCCGCGACGCTCGCGTCCGACGCCGATTCGCGCGACGCTGACGCCCCGTCTTTTCTTCCCGCCGTTTCCAGGAAATTCACGGCAACCGATGGGCGCTCGTCGCCGCGGAGCTCCCCGGGAAGACCGGCCAACAGTGCGCGCAGCGGTGGCGCCACAAGGTCAACCCGGCGATAAAAAAAGAAAAGTGGACGCCCGAGGAGGACGCGCAGGTACGCACGCGCGAGCCGTGAATTATCGCCCCGTCCCCGTCGAACGCGCGCGCGTCGCGCGCGTGCGGCCGCGGCGCGCATAGAACGCGTCTTTCCCACGCGCGCCCGCGTCGCGCGTCGCGCGGCCCGCCGCCTCCCGCCCCCATCTTCGCGCGGACGCCCGTTAACCAACAACGGAGACGTGGCGTCGAGAAACGCGGGATGACGAACCCGCGGTCCACGGTTGAGGTCCGCCGTTCATCGACGACCGTCGGTTTCGGTTTCACCGGTCGGCCGCCGTTCCGTCGAAAAAGGACGTTTTGTTTTCAAAGCCGTCGCGCGTTTCGTTTCGTTTTCTGAAATTTTCCGACTCTCGAACATGTCGAAGAAGAAGAGTTTTTTTTTTCTTCGCGAACGAACGAACCTCCGCTGACGCGCGCTTTACTTTCTCCTCTTCCCGACCCGTTCTCGCTCAAAAAACAGCTCGCTGAGCTGTACGAAACGCACGGCCAGCGTTGGGCGGAGATCGCGCGCCACCTCGAGGGAAGAACGGACCAGCAGTGCATGGGTCGGTGGCGCCGGCACCTCGACCCGAGCGTGAAGAAAGATGCGTGGACGAGCGCTGAGGACGACAAGCTGATGCGTCTTCACGACACGCTCGGCCCGCGGTGGAGCAACATCTCGAAGATGCTCACCGGGCGCACCGCGCAGCAGTGTCGCGCGCGCTGGTTCCAGCTCAGCGCGGCGGACGACGACGCGACGGACGGCAACGCGAGCGACGCGACGGACGGCGCCACGGTGGTGACCGTCACGGTCGGCGCGGCGGGTGACGAGAAGCGAGACGGTAACGCGATTTCGCGCAAAAAGAAGATGGGCGGCGCCGAGAAGAAGACGCACTCGGAGAACATGTCCCCGAGCACGCCCTCGGTGACGGACGAGTATGGGACGGTGAGCGCGGGCGCCCTGAGCGTGGGCCAAGTCGCGGGCGCGAGCTCCCGGAAGCGCGCCAAAGACGCGGAGAAGAAGGATTCAAAGCGCCGCAAGACGCTCAAGGATTCTTTTTCGTCGGGCGAGACGGGTGACGAGAAGGACGGCGGGTCGGCGGATTACTACGGCAACGGCGGAGGGCTTGACATGCTCGCGATGCTGTACAGCGCCGCCGTGACGTACGAGCAGGGCGTCGCCGCGGTGACGGGTTCGGCGCCGTCTCTGCCCGCCGAGCTCCACGCGTGACAACGATACGCGCGATTGACACGATTCTTTCGGCGGGGTACCCCGGACGGGGGACCCCGCCTCTGTACACATCACCAAGCGTTGACGAAACAAGTAGTGACGCGCCCGGTCGCGAAACGCGCATATCAGTATACCACGACGCGCGCGCGGTCGGGCGAACGGGAGGGGGAAACATTTTGATTCTTTATCGCCGGCTTTTAACGCCGCGCGTTTTGGGTAGTTGGGAACTAGTAGCTAGCTAGTAGTCTACCGGTGCGAGGTTCGGTTGAAACGAAGACGCACGAATATTATTACCGTCCGGTATCGCGTTTCGACGTCCGAGGCGACGACTACGATGGCTACGCGACAAACGCCGACTCTCGCTCGTCGCCGCTGGGCAAAACCCCGCGAGTGTCAAACCGACAGGCCCTATGGTCGCCGGGATCTCGAGCGTCGAGGAGACGACACGCCGAGACGATTTGGCGGTTTCCGAGTCGCGCGGCGCGGCGCGGCGCTGAGAGCGCGCGCAGCCTCGCATCGCGCGGGGGAAAACGCGAAAACGTCTCGAGTCTCGTCTCGTCTCCGGTTCTCCGCTCGAGATCGAAGCGGTCATAGCTTGTCTTCCGTTTCAACACCCGGGCGTCCACGACCGCGTCCCACATCGTGATCCCCGAGGCGCAAAAGCTCCTTTTGCGCGCGAGGCGAAGCGCGCCGAGCCGGAGCCGGGACCGAACGTCGCGGCGCGGCGCGCGGCGCGAGAACGGCGAGAACGCGCAAAGCGACGCCTTCGACGACGACGGGACGTCATCGTCGACGGGCATAACGGGAACGGTTTTTTGACACCGCTCGAGCGCTGCAGGCTCCGTCGCTTTGGTTTTCTCGTGACTTCGTTCGGCGGCACACGCGGGCGGCGCGGGTGTTGAGGGCGGCGCGTCGCGCGGATCCGGGAAACCGGGACCCGAGCCTAAACCCGCGAACCCGGCGGCGCTCGGCGACGGCGCGACGATTTTCCCGGGCTGGAACCCCAGCCGGCACCGCAACGCCGCGTTCTCCGCGAACGCGCACTGCGCCGCGTACGACAAGTGCGCGTTCGCTTTCTCGAGCTCGCGAACCGTGCGGCGCAATTGCGTCATCTCGTCGCGCTTGCGCGCGCGAGACGCCGCCGCCGACGCGCGGTTCCGCCGCAAACGCGCCGACGCTTTGCTCTTGTCGTCAAAAGAGTCGTAGTCGTCGCCGCGAGAAGACTCGTCCGAGGACTTGAGATTCTTTTCGGACTCGTGTCGCGCGGTGTCGCGCGTCGACGTCTCGGCAGAGACGCCGAGGTTGGACTCGGAGCTGTCCCGCGCCGTTGTTTTTCGGCGCTTCGCGGCGCGCGGCGAGTCCGGAGGCGCGGAGGAGAAGAGCGGCTCGAGGGAGGTCGGTCCGGCGCCGAGGAGATCTCGGAAAAACGACGCGTCGCCATCTTCTCGTGGCTCGGCGGGAGCGCATCGAGGCACCGCGTCGGGGTCTGCGACCCCGGGCTCGGTGGACGCGTCGAGCCACGCGCAGATGCCGGACAGGTCCAGCTCCGTCTCGTCTATGTCGCGCCCCAGGTCGGGGAACGGCGAGCGTAGGTCGTCGACGCCGAGGCTGGGCGCGTCCTCGAGGCTCCCGAGGATGAACGCTCGGAGCGCGGGCTCGGCGTCGCACGCGGACGCGGTCGACGCCGACATGACCGACGCGACGAGGGACGAGAAGCGCGACCGCGGTCGTTCTCGTCGTCGTCGCGCGCCCGCGAGAGTTCGCGGACGCGTGTGCGCGCGCGGAAGTGGCGCGACCGGGGTGTCGGGGTCACAAAAAAAGCGTTTTTTACAACACGTGTTGTAAAACGTGTTCTGACCAATCAGATCACAGCAGTCGGGAACTCGGGATGGCGAGTCGGGACGCCCGGGAGACGAATTTTCGAGTTTTCGAGCGTTCCTCTGTTCCTTGGCACGAGAAAAAGCAACGACCACGACGGCGAGCGCGCGCGCCGAGTGCGAGGCGCGCGTGGGCCGCCGGACGCGTGGAGGTTCCCCCGCGTCCTCGCGAGCCGCCGGGGAGGGCGCGCCGCGGGAGTCGGGCGGAGAGCCCCGACCGCCGCCGCGGGGCGTGCGGTCACGCCGCGCGAGGCGCGCAGATTTCTCGAACGCGCAGGTGCCGCTTCAACGGTGCCGCTTTCGCGGCGCGCGATGACCGACAACGACTCCTCCGGCGTGTCCGAGTCGGAGGCGCGCCGGAGCGACGGCGCGTCCACGTCGGGCGAGTTCGAGGATGTCGAGGACAGCCGAGCGTATCAGGTACGTCGTCGCCGCCGAACGCGACCGGTCGACCCTCGGTCGTCGCCCCAACAACCGCCGCGAGTCCTCTCCCGCGGTGGCGAAAACGCTCTGGAGGCCATATTTGGCACGCGCGACGCGCCGAACGCGTCGTTTCCGTCGTTCTTCTCTTCGCGACATAGGCGACAAAAGCTCGACGCTCGCCTAACTCGTCCGCTCATTTCCCGCCGAAAACGAAAACAACCCCCGACGCAGGCCATCGACGAGGGCATGTCCAGCGGCGCGATCCACGCCTGGGTCGCCGAGAAGGCGAAGGCGAAGTTTAGGGAGCTGCACGACGCGCTCCGCGCCTCGGCGGCGCGCCGCGACGCTTTGTCAAACAAGGCGGAGGCGGAGGCTGCGCGTTTGAAAACACTCCTGGACGACCGCGCCGCCGCCGCGGCGCGCGGCGAGAACCTCGTGGTGGAGACCGAGTGGGTCCAGCGCGAGCTCACCGAGGAGGAGGAGGCGATGATCGACGCGATGGTGGACGAAGCGAGGCGCGCGGAGGACGAGGCGGATCTCGCGGAGGCGCGCCTGCACAAACTCGACACCGAGCTGTACGAGCTGACGCGTCGCCGCGACGCGTTCCGACGCCGCCGCCGCGAAGCCGAGGAGGAACACGAAGCCGCGCTCGCGCCCGCCGTGGCCAAGCTACGCGCGGAGACGCTCGAGCTGAGAGACGAGATCAAGGCGGACGCGGAGAGGCTTCGCGAGACGCGAAAGGAGCGGGACGACGTCGTCGACGCGCGAGACGCGCGCGTCGCCGAGGCGGAGGAACGCGCAGCTTCTTTTTTGGAACTTGAGGCTCGTACGGAGTCTCTCCGCGGCGTCCCGGAGAAGACGCGCGAGCGCGTGGTCGTGCTGGAGGATGCTGTCGAAACGTTACGGCGGCGGGACACAGGCCTGGGCGCGCGCGTCGCCGCGCTGGACAAAGAGATGGAGGCGCAGTCAGAGCGGGTGGTGGAAATGACGGAGACGTTTTCGCGACGCGCGGGCGCGCTTGAGAAATCCAAACTTTCGGGCGAGGCCAAGGCGCGCGACGCCGACGACGTGTGCGCCGCGCTCGAGAGCGCGGGGTTCGAAGGCGACGCCTTGCTCGAAACCAAAGCCGTTGTCGAGCTCGATCGGAGACGCGCCGTCTCCGACCGCGACGCCGCGGTTTCCGCGCTACGGCGCGCGACGAAGGAAAAAGAGCAAACCCTGCGGCGGCTGCGTCGCGCGCAGCTCGCGCTCGCGCGCGTCGACGAGGAGGCGCCGCTCGCGCGCGAGAAGGTTGCCGAGGCGTCGGTCGTCGCCGAGAGCCACGCGTACGAGTCTCGGACGTTGAGGAAAGAGATGGACGAGATCCAAACGCGCGTGGACGCGCAGATGCGTTTATACCTGGAAGAAGAGACGCTCGGAAAAACGAGCGCCGCCGCCGTCGAGGCGACGCGCTTCGAGGCGGCGCGTCTCCGCGCAGAGACGGCGGAGAGACGGCGCGACGGCGCCGAACGCGCCGAGCTCGTGAAGCGCGCGGAGCGCGCTGTGCGTTCGGCGGAGCGGCGGCTCGAGGCGGAAACAAAGATCGCCAGACGAACGACACTCGAGCTCGACTCGAAAAAAGAAATTGTGGCGGAGTCGGCTTCGCGCCTGGACGATTTGTGTAAGCGCGCCGACGCGCAGGCGCGGCTGCGTCGGCTCGCCGAGGAGCAACGCGCCAAGCTTCGTAGGCTGGCCGCGGCGACGAGGAAAGCCGCCTTTGACGTGGGCGACGGGCTGAAGACGCTCGCGGGCGAGATCGACGCTTTGCGGCGGGACGAGGAGGACAAAGCCGCTGATTTGGAATCGGCGCGCGTGACGCTTCGCGAGGCGAGGCGCGTCGCCTCCCTGACTCGGAACGAGCTCAATCGAGCTAAGGAGACGAAACGCGCCGCTGACGAGCGTCTAAACGCCGAGACGGGCGAATGTTTTTCGCTCACCGCCGCCGTTTCCGCCGCGCGACGGGACCTGTCTAAATTCAAACACGACGCTGAGGCGCTCGTTAAGAACCGAGACGCGATCGGCGTCGCCGTGCTCGAGCGCGACGACGAGCTCGCGGCGCTGTACGCCAAGAGCGCGACGCAGGCGGAGGTGCTCAAGGCTGGCGAGCTCGAGCTTTCGAAACGCACAGAGGAGGTCCGTTTATTGGAACTCGAGCTCGCGGAGACGCAGAGAAAGCGCGACATCGCAGAGAGCACGGCGGCGTTCGTGCCTGCGCTGCACGAGCAGGTCACCGCGCTCCGCGCGGCGCTCGCGAAAGAGAAGAGGGAGACAGAGCGGCTCGGCGCCGAGGCGGAGGATCCCTCCAACGCGAACCGCCGACGCGATCTGGCGGGCGACGCGCCCGATCGCGACGTCTTGCGATCGAAGCTGCAGAGGCTGGAGAAGCAGGAGCTCGAACACAACGCCCTTTTGCGAAAAAAAGATGCCGCGCTGGAAGAGCTGGCGAAGACGTCCGACGCCGCGCGCGCGCTCGCGAGCGCGGGTCGCGCCGAGACCCTCGAGCTGGCGCGCGCCGTCGTCGACGCGCAGGGGAGACTTCGTTCGAAGCGGCGCGAGACAGAGGCGCTCGCCGCCGAGTTGGCCATGTACCGCGCGGCCGCGCGTGGGTTCGAAAACACGCTGGCGTCCGTGCGCGACGCTCTGGCCCGCGCCGAGCGAAACGTCGCCGCCGGCGCGCCGCCGGACGAAGACGCCGCGCGCGAGTGGAGCCGGGTGACGCGATGGACCTCCGCCGTCGCCGCGAAAAAAAACGCCGCGAGCCGCTCGCGAGACGCGGACGGCTCCGATGGCGACGACGATTTCGACGACCGAAAAGAAAGCCAAAGCGCTTTTGGCGGGAAAGAAAACGCCAACGCCGGGTCTCGTCCGAACGCGTACGTTCCTACAAACGCCCATTCCGAGGGTCTTCCCAAGCCGTACGGTTTGAACGCGCCGTTCAAACCCGCGCCGACGCCGCCGCACTTGAGGCACTACAAGCCGCCGATTGATGGGGGACGCGAAGACGAGTGAGCCGTGGATCTTTTAGGGTGTTGTTTCTTTTCGCGATTGCAACGAGGGTCGAAGACGCGCGCGCGCGTTGACGACGTCCGCGTTTGTAACGAACGTCGTGTCTCTTCTCCCGTTTGTTCGGCGCGTCAAATCCCGGGGACTCAGCTCGCGGCGATGCCGATGAGCACCAGCGCGATGCCCATGGCGAAATATTTCGCAGCCGTGAAGAAGAAGCCGATCATCACCGCGAACGTCTTCACCGCGGTCCCCCCCAGCCACACCGCGAAGAAGCCGGCGATGAAGAACCCCAGGATACCCTCGTTCGTCAGCTTGTCGCCTCCGGGAAGTTTCTCCGTGGACACGTTGAACACGCTGTCGGCGATGCGGCTCGTCTCGCCGTTCGCGCGCGCGACGAGCGACCGACCGCGAGGAGACGAAGCCGGGGACGACGCCTGGGACGCGCACGCCAGCGCCGCGGCGTGCAGCGCGCCGGCGGAGACGCCGGGCACGCGCCGAGGCCCACCGGGGGTGGCGCGCGCGGACGCGCGCGCGCGGATCGCGACGCGCGCGGAAGGCGCGGAGCGACCGGTGGTGCTGGGTTTCGTGCTGCGGGAGATGCCGCGCGCCAGGGACGCGCGGGACCCCGCGAGGGGGATGGTCGAAGCGCTCATCGCGTTTCCGCTTGTGCGAGAGAGATCGAGTCGATGCCCGCGCGCGACGGCAGGGAGCACGACCTCTCGTGCCTCCGTGTCGCGTGGAATGGCCGCGCGACAGCGTGGCGCGACTCTGCGGCACGACTCGGTTCGCCCTTATCCGTGCAGGGTGCCGTGAGGCGCCGGGCGTTAACTCAAGGATTAGACCCTCGATCTTCGGGCATGCGCGAAGCGTGTTTCGTTTGTTCGTTTTCTGCACGAAAAGACGCGCGTGGCAATCGTCTCGAGTCTGATTTTCAAACGTCGTGAAAACGAGCGTCGTCGCGCGCGCGGGAGGGACCGCGCGCCAATCACCACCCGCCCCCTCCGCCGTAGTTCCCACCGCCGCCGCCGCCGTAGCCGCCGCCACCGCCGTAGCTACCACCGCCGCCACCGTAGCCGCCGCCGCCGCCGCCGTATCCTCCGCCGCCGCCGCCGCCGCCGCTGTTGGGGCAGTCGCGCGCCCAGTGGCCCGACTGGTTGCACTTGAAGCAAACGCCGCTCGCGCCGCCGCCGCCGCCGCCGCCGCCGCCGCCGCCGCCGCCTCCGTACCCGCCGCCGCCGCCACCGCCGCCCTGGCGCTTGGGGCAGTCGCGCCCCCAGTGGCCCGCCTCGCCGCACTGGTAGCAGTTCCCGGACGTCCCGCCACCGCCGCCGCCGCCGCCGCCGCCCTGGTTCCACCCTCCGGCGTCGCCGCCGAACCCGCCGCCGCCGCCGGCGGCGCCTCCGCCTCCGTAGGCGCCGCCGCCCGCGAGGCCGGCGCCGCCGCCGCCCATGGAGGGCGCGCGCGCCGCCGGCCTGGGCTCGTCGATGTTCTCGCCTAGCTCGAGCTTCTTGATCTGCTCGAGCATGCGCTTGCTCTCGGCGACGAAGGCGACGGGCTCGATCTTGGCGATGGACACCTTGACGCGCGTCTCGTCGTTGTAGGTGTCGTCGGCGACCTTGAACTTCATGGAAAACTGCTTGAAGTTGGCGTCCAGCAGCGCCTGCTCGTACGCCTGGAAGTCGTCGTCGCGCAACTGCTTGAGCGCGTTCGCGGGCATGCCCATTAGGACGTCCCCGGCGTCCCCGAACGCGCTCACCCACTGCTGGCCGGTGTGGTCCGCCACAGTCGCGTTGATGATGTACCGCCACTCGCAGCGCTCCACCGCCTCGCCCTCGTGGCGCGCGCACGACCACGCGCCGGTGGCGTCGTCGAAGCGCAGCTTCTTCTGGCACATCCGCTCGCCGTTCTTTAAAGGGCACGCGGGGTAGAACGGGCCTTCCTCGTTCACCTTGAGGTACGTCACGTGGCACCGGCACTGCACCCAAAAAGCGGGGGTCGCGCCCTGGCGCGCGATCTCATCCTTGAGGTGCGCCAAGGTGACGAAGCGGTCGCCGCGGCCGCCGCCGCCGCCGCCGCCGACGCCGCTGAACGACTTGACGTCCGCAGTAGCTCCGCCTCCCTCGTCGTACCAGTGCCGGAGCTGCGCGCCCTCCACCAAGTCGGGCTCGATGTCGATGTGCGAGCTCCCCACCGTGCCGATGTTCTTGCCCTGGAACTCGCCCACGCGCGCGTTCTTCACCGCCAGCACGGGCCTCGCGCCGCCGCTCGTCATCGCCTCGAGCTTGCCCCCGACGTCCACGCTCTGCGGCGCCCACATCGTGAGCTCGATGGACGACCCGCTGTTGTCTCTTAAGGTGATCGAGCGCTTGCTCGTCTCGCTCCCGTCGCGCTTCATGATCGTCACCAGCTCGCCCACCGCGTGAACCACCGCGACGACGTCCACCATCGCGCCGGAGGGCGCGTTCTCGAGGTCGCTGATTTTGCGAAACGCGTAGTTGATGCGCTTTATCCGTCCGATCGCGGCTTGGTCGGTACACTCCTCCACCACCGAGCCGTGGTCCAGACGAATCTCGAAGTCGTGGTTGCTGTACTGCTTGTTCCGCACGCTCTGCAGCTGCGCCTTGCTCACGTCGTACACCGCGCCGGCGCGGAACTTCTCCGCGTACATCTCGGCGGTGTCGCCGAAGCAGACGGCTTTGATCTCGCCGCCCTCGGCGTCGAGCAGGTCCACGTTCAGCACCTTGCCGTCGCCCTTGGCGTTGTGGTACGTCCGAAGCGTGGGCTGGTTCGTGACGCGCGCGCGGATCGTCCACCGGTTCATGTACGGGTTCAAAGTCGAGATGGGGCTGATCTTAACCGGCGCGTCGTTGCGCGAAACCGCCGAGCGGCCGCCGTACGAAGGCGCCGGCGCGCCGCCGTACGAAGGCGCGCCGGCGCCCGCGCCGCCGCCGTACGAAGGCGCGCCGGTCTGCGCGCCGCCGCCGTACCCACCGCCCGCTCCCTGTGCGCCGTACCCGCCGCCGTACGCGGGCGCCGCCGGGGGCTGGCCGCCGGCGAGGCCTTTGTTCGCGTTCGCGTTCGCGTTCGCGTTCGAAGCGGGGGGCGCGTTCTGGTTGCTCGCGGACTCCACGGACACGGGCTGGCCCTTGACGTCGTCGGCGTGGTACAGAGGTTCCATGTCGAGCACGATGATGATCCTGCGTTTTGTTTTTTCGTGCGTTTGACGTCAGCCTCGCGCGCGCCGTTCGGTTCGGTTCGCGACATCAGCGCGTTTCGCGCCGAAAACGGGTGCCTGAAATTCCCGGCGCGCGAGGGGAAAAACGAGATGGGGTGCCAAGATTCTCGAGATGTACGCCGTGGGCGACGCGACGCGCGCGGGCGAAAGGACGCACTTCCTGTTGTTCACCTCGTTGGCGAAGTAGTCCTTGAGCTTAATCACGGAAAACTTTCTGAGCTTGTCGTCCGCGACGTACTGGTTCAGCGACGACGTGAGCATGGCGGTGACGTAGTGCACGCCGTCCGAAAGCATCACGCGGTAGCGCTTCTCGGCGCCTTCGGTCTTGTTCTCGAGCGCGCGAAGATCTGCGGGGGGGGCGGTATCGGGGGGGGCGGTCAGCGGATCTGAGAAAGCCGCACGCGCGGAGTACGCGTCGGAAGCGCGTGAACCGTCGGGGCTTCGCCGCGCGCGTGACCCGCGCGCCACGGGGGCGCCGAACGGGCCTCGGCGAGACGCTTTGTTTCTCGCGCCGAGACACGCACCCGCGATCTGGAGCACGGGCTGTAACCCGACGTCTCCCTGGTACAGCTGCATGGTGGACCCCATGGAGAGGTCGTATACATTGTCCCCCATGGCGGAGCTTACTCGAGTCGCGAAACGACCGTGCGGCGCAGCGTTCCTCGATGTGATCAGAGACGCGACGCGACAGCTGTTTTCGCACGCGCCAAGAGTTCAAACTCGTAGGCTGTGCTTTTTCCTGAAAAAACACGTATGGACGAGCAGTCTTCAAAAACGCACTTGCGATCACAGGATTTCGCGGTTGTCGCTCGACTCGACGCGCGCCTTTCTTTCGGCCGAGTTCGCGGGACGGCACCGCGTGGCCGCCACTCCGCGATGTCGCGGAAGTGAGCGATGGCCTGCGCGACGACCGCCGCATTCGCATCGAGAATCCTTTCCCGCGCCCACCCCCCCGTCCTGCGCCGCGCGGCCGCGTTCCCTTTTCGGCCCTCGAGCGCGTCGTCGATCGGATATCGGAGCGACGTGTCTGCGCGCTCCGCCGTCTCGCCACGTCTCGCCACCGCGCGCGGACCCACAGTCGCGACGAGCGGCGCGCGCGCGCGCGTCGCCGCGGCACGTCCCGCGTGTCCGTGTCCGCCTCTGCCGCGCGCGCGCTCGTCGCTCATCCCGCACGCCGCGCAGGACGCGACCGCGACCAAAGGCTCCGTCGAGACACACACCGACATGTCTGATGACGCTCCAAAGACGCTCAAACACGCCGCGGACCGGTACGGCGGCGTGATCGTCGACCCGGCTTGTTTGCCGGACGACATCGAGATGTTCGCCGACTCGTTACACGCCTCCGTCGTGGCCTGGAAAGAACAAGGCGTTCGAGGCGTGTGGCTCCAGATCCCCATAACGCAGGCGCACTTGGTGGGCGCCGCGGCGAGCGCCGAGTTTGAGTTCCACCACGCCGAGAAGACGCACGTGATGATGACGCGATGGTTACCGGGCGCTTTGGAGGAGAACCACTTACCGCCGAACGCTTCCCACCAGGTTGGCATAGGGGCGTTCGTGGTGAACGGCGAGGGTAAAGTTTTGCTCGTGCAGGAAAAACGCGGGCCCGCCGCCGCGTCTTCGCGGCCGAATTTCTGGAAACTGCCCACTGGTTTGGTGGAGCAAGGCGAGGACGTACCGGACGCCGCGACAAGAGAGGTGTTTGAAGAAACAGGCGTGCGCACGGAGTTCGTCTCCGTGCTGGGGATCAGGCACGGGCACAACTCTTCGTTCGGGAAGAGCGACCTTTTCTTCCTGTGCGCTTTGAAGATTAAAGACGGAGCGACGACGCACCCGATCTCTGTGCAGGAGGCCGAGCTCGCCGCCGCGGAGTGGCGCGACCCGAAAGACGCGTTCGAATCGGAGCACATCGAAAAAGGGTCGCACATGGACCACATGTATTCGCTCTGCCGGGCGCACGCGAAAGGCGAGTACGACGGCATGGGGTTCCAGGCGCTGCCCGCGGGGTTCGGCAGGGAAGGCACGGTGGTGACGTACAGCAACGCCAAAAGCTAAAAGGAGGGCAAGGCGAAGGCGTAGGGGGAGTACGAGCGCGACGAATCGCGCGTAGAGCGCGTAGTACGTTATTAACACGGTTACAGGACTTTTTTTCATCACAGGCTTCGCGCGCGCGGTCGTTCGTGCGTAACGGTGAATCGATATCGATAACCGACTCCCGCGGTTTTCGCCCTCACAACGGTCCGCGCGCGTGGAGAGTCGCGCGGCCGCGATGTCCCCGCGGCGGGCGGGCCGGGATTCTCCCGCGGTCGCGGCGGAGCCCCCCGTGCTGGAGCCGCCGCCGATGGGCGCGACGCCCGTGCCCGTCGACCTGCAGGAGTACCCCGAGCCCGTGCCGAGGCACGTCGTGGAGAAGGAGGGCACGAGATTCGCGGGGTTCGTGTCCACGAGCGAGTGGAACGAGCTGCAGGCGAGGCGTCGGAAGCAACGCGCGCGGGCGGCGCAAGGCGCCACGCTGGTGGGCCTGCAGTTCCTCGCCGAGCAGCTCAGCTCGACGACGCACGCGGTGGCGCTCTTCACGGGCCTCGCCGCGCGCGTCGTGTGGTTACGACGCGCGCGGCGACGGAGGGGCCCGCTCGTCGCCGCGCTCGTGGCGTGGGCGTCCCAAGCCTCGGTGTTGCCGGACGGGCCGCGCGCCGCCGCGCGCGCGCTCGTGTCCCCCGCGCCGCTCTCCCCCCTCGCGGGCTGGAGCCTGCTCGCCGCGGGCGCGGTCGCGCCGCACAGGGCGTTCGTCAAGATCGGCAGCCGCGTCGTCCTGCGCTTCGCGCGCATACCCAAGATCCGGCGCATTCTGCAGCGAAAATGGCCAATCTGGGGCAAGCACTTGTTGCGGAACAAGATGCGCGCCGAGGTGACGTCGTACCGGCTCGCCATCAACGAGGCGTGGGAGGTGCTGGAGGGGACGCTCCCAAGCGACACGCTGCGCGCCATGCGCGCCGCGGAGAGATCGCTGACCAAATACCCGTACGGGCGCCGCGCCGCGCGCTACGACGACGACGAGCCCGACGACGCCGGCGCCGACGAGACTTTGGACGACGCGCTCGCCCATCGCGCGGACGACGACGACGACCGCGCGTCGTCTTCGTGCGACGGGAACGACCGCGGAGCGTCCTCCGATGTGAAAGAGAAAAAGCGACAGAGCATCGGTTGGCGCGACGAGAGCGACGCCGCGAAGAGTGATCACGCCTCTTCTCGGAGCTCTCGCGTTCGCGTCGCGCGCCGCGCCGGCGCCGCCGTCGGACGCCGCGACGCCTTCGGGCCTCTGGCGCGCGTCTCCGGGATGGTGGCACGAAACTTGGGGCACGCTTCGCGCACCGCCGCGCACGCCGCGCTGGTGTGGACGCCCTCCTCTCTGTTCGGCGTGCTGACCGGTCGCGAGTTTGGCGCCGAACTGCCGTGTCCGCCGCGCGACGCGCTTCTCAAGTTGAACGAAACGCTAAACTCGAGCGGCGGCGACGCGTCTTCTTTGTTATCCACGTTCACGGAGGCGCAGCGGTGCGCTTTTCTGCTGCAGTACGGCAACGACCCGCGGAAGGCGTCCGCGGCGATGCGCCGCAGCGTGAAGTGGCGCGAGACGTACGCGTTTCTGCGAAACGCGCAGCTGCGTTTCTTTGAGGACGTCGTGTTTGTGCACGGCAAGCGAAACGCGTACACGGGCGGCGTGCACTTGGTGCTTCGCCTCTCCGAGGTGCACCGCATCACGTCCGAGCTCGGGTACGACGCCGTCGTCGCGGCGATCGTGTCGCACGTCGAGCAGCAGTGGGTCAAGCTGGGCGTCGCGAACGACCACAAGGGAGGTAAGCTGCGCGGCCGTTTAGTGGCGCTCGTGGACTGCCGCGGCGTGACGCCCGGGACGTTCCCGGCTTCGCTCGTCGCGACCACGCTGGTGACGCTCGATAGTAACTACCCGGAGCTCGCCGCGGAGGTGCACGTCGTGAACGTGTGGTGGCTGGTGAAGCGGTTCCTGACGACGTTACTGGAGGCCACCTCCGCGTCCACGCGCCGCCGCGTGCGCATCTACCGCGGCGACGACACCGGCGCCGAGAAGCTGGGCATTCGGTTCGCCAGCCACGCGTTGCCCGCGTGCTTCCCGGGCGGCAAGTGCGCGTGCCGGCAGTGCCGCCGCCTGGCGCGACGGGACGCGAGCTTCGGAAGCGCGAACGCTCATGGTTTTGACGACGGCGGCGCGCGCCCGGAATTCGCGCACGGCGGTTTATTGGGGCGGTACTACCGGTGGGAGCGCATGTCCGCCGCGCAGCGGCGGCAGTACCTTCGCCACTTATTTTTTTACTACGTCGGGCTGATGACGTTCTGGCCCGTGCACCTTCTGCGGCTCAACGCGCACCCGTTCTTGGTGGGCATCATCCGATTCAGGAGCGCGCTCGGTGTGTTCCTGAAACGTCTGAAACGAGGCGACCCGATCTGCGTGTTCGTCGCGTTCGTGGCGTTTTTCACGTCGTCCGCGTTCGTCGTCGCGTCCATCGCGTGGTGGGCCGAGTTCGGGTCGGCTCTGCTGATGCAGTCGGCGAGGCACCCGCCGAAAACGTGGGAGGAGGCGTGGCGCATGCACGGCCTGTTCAAGCGGTCGATCGGCGCGTCGCTCGAGGGGAGCCTCGGGCTCGACCGCGGGACGATCACGTTGGGGGGGTACGACCGCGCCGCCGTGGAGGACTTTGAACGATTCAGGGACGAGCTGTGATGGTTTTGGTTAAAAATTTTTATTTCACCAAGCGCGAAGTGGCGAGCTCGGCATTTTCGTTTTCCCGTCTCCGTCGTATCGATATGAGCAAACAGTCTGAATGCTCCGTTTTAGCGTCTACTCCTTTTTCTGATAGTCGCGCGTCTCGCGCGCGAACCCTCGTCGAACCGTTGCGCGCCCGCCGGCACTCGCGACGACACCGCGCCCGCGTCCGACCGCCGCGCGCACGATGGCCGTTCGCGACGTGCCGATGTCCGGCACGGTGGACGTGGACGAGCTCCCCGACGACCGCGACGAGGTGGACACCGAGACGTTCGCCAAGCGGATGATGAAGCCCGAGGCGAAGAGACCGCTCTCGGTGGACCAGACCCACTACACCGCGAAGAGCGACTGGTCCACGAAGCAGCGCGACGCGGACATCGACGACGCGCTCGCCGCGCAGGGGTACGCGCTCGCGGGCTTGGACGAGAACGGTGACCCGCGAGGACCCGAGGACGACGACGCGACGAAGCGCGCGTCGAGGAAACAATCGAAAGCCGAAAAGGCTGCCGAGAAGGCTGAGGCGCGGCGCGCGCGAAAGTCGCGCGCGCTTTCCGACGCGTCCGGAAAGAAATGGTTCTCGGACCAGTTCATCCGTAACGCCTCCATCTTCGCCGGCGCGTGCCTCGGTGCGACGTACGAGGTGGCGACGATGCCCACCACCGTGCAGAACTTCAACAAAGCCGTCTACGCCACCACCGGGTACGTCGCCGAGAGCCTTCCCAAGGCTTTTTCGCACATCGATTTCTACGCCTTCGTGCTGGACGTGCTCTCCGCCGCGGCGTACTTCGCCGCGAACGTGGGCGTCGCCATCGCGTGCGTCGTGGTGGTCGTGCGCATGATCGGCATCTTCACGGGCATGGGCGAGAGCGCGCTGAACTTCGTGTGCATACCGTTCACGTGGACCTACGCCAAGAGGTTCGTCGACGAACTCGCGTCGTCGTCGCGGTTCGCGGGAAGCGTTTTGACGACGACGACGCGACGACTCGGTTTCTCGCTCGGCGTCACCGCGATCGTCGTGGAGTTTTTCGAGACGGTCGCGCCGGTCACGACCCGAGGTTTGTGCCTCGGCCTCGCGTTCTCGTTCTTCGCCGCGGAGATCATGCAGTTCGCGGGCGGGTTCGTGTGGATCGTAGGGCTTCTCGTCGCGACGTGGATCGCGCGCGTCGCGCTCCGAATCGTATTAGGCGTCGTCTCCAAGGTGTTCCCGCCGATCGACAAACTGCGCGAGGCGATGCCCGCGGTGCACGTCGTGCCCGGCCTGCGCAAGGCCGCCGAGCACCTCGGCGCGGGCGCGGGCGCGGCGCTCAAGGCGGGCTCGGCGGCGGCGAAGGTGGCGGGCAAGGGCGTGAAGAGCTCCGCGAAGGCGGCGCGGAAAGCGAGCGCCGCGGCGGGCGCGGGGGTCTCCGTCGGGGGCGGCGCCGGCGCCGCCGCCGCCGTCGCCGGCGCCAAGGTGGGCGCCGCCGTGGGCGCGGCGGCGGCGAAGACCACCGTGTACGGCTTCCTGGCGGGTGCTAAGGGGGGTGTGCGCGCGGGGCTCGCCGCCGGGGACCTGGTGCTCAGAGGCACAGCCGCCGCGGGGAGCGCGCTCATCGGGGCGCCGCAATTCGCGTGGAAAAGCGCCGGTAAGGTGCGCGCGTTTGTGCGGCTCGCCACCGTGCAGGCGGAGGTGTTCGTGGACCCGGTGGCGCCGAACGCGCGGCGGGCGGCGCGCGAGGGGAAGATCGGGCAGGAGACGGGCAGACCCGGCCGGCGGGAGCAGAAGCTCAGGCTGTGAGGATATGTATTTAGTAGAGCCGGTTGAGGGCGCGGAGAGGTACGTTGTTTCCTTTTGTGACATGAAAGACCACGCCCGGTAAACGCGCACGTCCGACGACACCACTTTCCCAATCGACGTCTCGCGAAAGCGGCGAAAGACTCGAGAGTTGTGATTTCGACGCGTCCCTTTCGACCCGGAACGCGCCTCGATCGCCACACCGAGACGCGCGGGAGACGAACGGAACACCCTCTCGCGACTGACGCGCGGAGCATGGCGATCACCAACTTCGTGATGACGGCGGCGGCCGTGGCTGTGGTGGCGAGCCTGATGCGCCACGACGTGCGGAGCTCGACCTCCGTGCTGCGACGCAACATGCGGCAGATGCGCGTGTGGATGGAGGAGGCTGCCGCGGACGTGAAGCCCGGCGAGCAGACCAAGATCCCCGGGGCGGACAAGAAACCCCCGCACAAGGACCCGTCCGCGTGAACGACGCACGACGGCGTAGACAGTAGACATTAGCGACGACGAGGTGGGCGACGCGGCGAACGGGGATTCTGGAGGGGCCAACTCTCGGGCGGAGATTGGAGGACGCGCGCCGGCGGACCTGAGAAGGCTCGCGGGTTCGAACGCGCGAGTCTTGAGGTGCTTTCGCCGCGTGTGGGCGGCGTACGCCAAGGACTCGGCGACGCTCGAGCCATGCGGTCTCCGCGCGAGGACGACGCGGACGCCCTGGCGCGGCACCTCGGGACGGCCCATCATCATCATCATCATCATCACGGATCGAAATCCGAACAAGCGCCCGCGGAGAACGCGCGACGCAAACGCAGACGCGCGTTGGCCGCGCTCCTCGCGTTGTGCCTGCTGCGCGCCGCGCACGTGTCCTACGCCAACGCGGACGAAACCACACGGGCGTTGGCGCACCTCTTCTACCAGGCGCCCGCCATCCTGATCGCCGCCGTCTGGCTGTGGGGCGCGAACCTCTTCCTGTGGCACCTCTGCCGCTTCGACCCGCACCCGCTCGCGGTGTTCCAGCTGGAGGACGCGCGCGCGCACCTCACGCACGCGCGCGTCTGGGGCGTCGCGCACATAAGCACGATGGCGTACCTCGCCAGCGTCACTGTTTTCTTACGCCTCGCGAACGAAGAGGCGTACGAGACGGAGACTTCTTGGTCGGATGCGGCTGAAAAAAACCCGACAAAAGCCGGTTTGGTCGCCGCGCACGTCTGCGCGTTCGCGACGTATTTCGTCCCGGTTCTGATTCTCTGCGCGCCGCTCGACCGCTGGTACCCGCACACCAGGCGGTTCCTGCGAAGAACGATCGTCCGATGTCTCACGCCGTGGCGCCGACCGGTGTCGTTCGCAGACTTTTTCCTCGCCGACGTGCTGTGCTCGCTCGCAAAGACGCTCAGCGACGCCGAGCGCTCGGCGTGCGCGGCTCTCGCCGGCCCCGCTTTGATGTTCGCCCCCGACCGCGACGCGCGGTTCGGCGCGTGCGGCTCGACGTCATGGCACGTCCCGCTGGTCCTAGCGCTGCCCTCCGCGATCCGATTAGCGCAGTGCCTGCGGCAGGTGCGCGACGGCGGCCTTCTGGCGGAGAGCCGTAAGGCGCAAAAAGCCGGCGAGAGGGGAGACGCACGTCTTTGCGACGAAAAAGCGAAGCGCGTCGCGGCGTTCAACGCGCTCAAGTATTTCAGCGCGTTCCCGGTGGTGTTTCTGTCGCACCTGAAGTACTCCGTTAAAAGCGAGACGTGGACATCGACGATAAGGCCTCTGTGGGTGTTATGCGCGGCGTTAAACACGGCGTTCTCGCTGTACTGGGACGTGACGCACGACTGGGACCTGCGTTTGGCGCCGGCGCTCGTGAACGAGTGCTTTTCTTTCGGGTCGCGAGACGGACGGCGGGACGTTTCTAAAAACGCGGACGCCGACCGCGTCGGAGACAACGACGACGTTTCCGACCACGTTCGGGACCACGACTCTGCAATGCAGAGGAAGTACCTTCGTTCGCGTCTGCTGTACGGCGACCCGAACGTGTACTTCGCGGCGGCGGCGGCGGACGCCGCGTTGCGGCTGAGCTGGACGTACAAGCTCTCGTCGCACCTGCGGCACAACGCGGGGACCGTCCTGGCGTTCACCGCGCTGGAGATCACACGGCGGTTCCTGTGGTCGATGTTCCGCGTCGAGAAGGCGTACCTCGCGCGCTATCCGGGAACGACGCAGGGTCTACCCAGGTAGCGCGAGACGGGTAGCGTTATTACGCGGCGCGATTCGCGTTCAATCAAAAAAAATCTTTTTGAACTCATCTCCCTCTCACTTTCTCGCGTCATCGCCTCACCCTTTTGGCCAGCTCACCGAAACGCGGAAAAAGCTCGCGTCGCGCCAAATCGCGCTTCGGGGTTCGAGAGAACAGCGCATCCAGTCTCGGGAATCCGTGAATTATCGCACCGAATCCCGCGAAATAAGAGGTTCTGCTGCTTTCCGCGTCGGATGGGGAAAGTCCATGAGGCTGACGCTTCAGACCAGCGCGCGCGCGACACCGCGGCCGCGTTCGATCCCGCGACCGTTCCCGACCTCGCGGTATGCTCGTGCACGCTTTCGCCGCCCGCGGAGGCGCGCTCGCGCCGCCCTCGGCGCAGGCGGCGCGCGCGAAGGCGACCCGACGCCTCCCCGATTTCGCGCGAAGCAACCGTCGCGCCCCGCTGTCCTCGGGATTTCCCCACGCGGTTTCCCGGCGCGCCGCGACCGCGGCGCGCGTGCTGAGCAGCGGCAAGGACCTCGATCTGTGCGACCCGGCGGCTTTACCCGGCCCGAACTCGCCGCTGTTCACCATGGACATCAGCACGCCCACGGTGCTCACCTCGGACCTCCAGTCCGTGATGGACCCGCCGATGTGCCGCCTGGCGCCCAAGAAGACCCACATCATCTGCACGCTGGGCCCTTCGTCCCGGTCCGTGGAGGACCTGGAGAACCTGCTGCAGGCGGGCATGTCCGTGGCGCGCTTCAACTTCTCGCACGGCACGCACGAGTACCACCTCGAGACGCTCGAGAACCTGCGTTCGGCGTGCGCCAACACGGGACGCATCTGCGCGGTGTTGTTGGACACCAAAGGCCCGGAGATTCGCACGGGCGCGCTTCGCGACGGCGAGCCGGTGCGGCTGCGGCGCGGCTCGAAGATTGAACTCACCACCGATTACACGCACGTCGGCACGAGCGAAAGAATCGCCATCTCGTACGAGCACCTGGCGCGGGACGTCACGCAAGGGGACACCATCTTGATGTCGGACGGGAACGTGATGATGCAAGTGCTGGAGACGGACGTCGAGCGCGGGACGGTTTCGTGCGAGTGCCTCAACGACGCGACGCTCGGCGAGCGGAAAAACTGTAACTTGCCCGGCGTCACCGTGGATTTGCCCACGATGACGGAGAAGGACATAAACGACATCGTCGGGTTCGGGGTGGTGAACGACGTGGACTTCATCGCGGCGTCGTTCGTGCGCAAGGCGAGCGACGTGGCGAAGATTCGCGAGACGCTTCGCGACGCGGGCGGCGAGAGCATCAAGATCATCTCCAAGGTTGAGAACTACGAGGGCCTGTGCAACTACGACGCCATCCTCGCCGCGAGCGACGGCATCATGGTCGCCAGAGGCGACCTCGGCATGGAGATCCCCCTCGAGCGCATCTTCTGGGTGCAGAAGATGATGATCCGCAAAGCTAACCTGGCGGGGAAACCCGTGATCACCGCCACGCAGATGCTGGACTCGATGATCGCCGCGCCGCGGCCGACGCGCGCCGAGGCGACGGACGTCGCCAACGCCGTGCTGGACGGCACGGACTGCGTGATGCTCTCCGGGGAGACCGCCGCGGGCGCGTACCCGCGCGAGGCGGTGGAGATCATGTCCGGCATATGCGAGGAGGCGGAGCAGTGCGTGGACAATTACGCCCTCTCCAAGTCGCTGCTCAACGTGACGCTGGCGGATGTCGGCGGCGCGCCGCTCAGCACCATCGAGGCGCTCGCCTCGAGCACGGTCATGACCGCCGCGAAGACCAAAGCCGCGTGTATCGTCGTGCTCGCGGCGAACGGCGAGGCGGCGCGGATGATCGCCAAGTACCGACCGGCGGTGCCCATCGTGGTGGGTGTCGTGCCGCGCGAACAGCGCGGCAGCATCGGTTTCGCCGATCAAACCCTTCCCGGACGGCAAGTCGCGCGGCAGCTCATGCTGACGCGCGGCTTGATTCCCACCGTCGTGAACGTCCCCGAGGACCACGAGCGCGCGTTCACGAGTGATAACGCCGAGAGCGAAGCGCCCGCAGCCGCCAAGCGGTGCGTGATGGCGGCGGTGCGGCACGCGCGCCGGCAGATGCTCTGCCGGCCGGGGGACAAGGTGGTGGCCATGTACAACGTCGAGCGGCGGTGCGCGGTGATCCGAGTCATCGAGGTCACGGACGAGATGCTAGACGAGCCGCGGGAGGGCGAGGGGCTCGTCAACGAGCCGGCGGTTTTAGACCCGGGGGTCGTGCCGGTGGAGTAGGCGAACGCGAAGTGTCGGAGTATCTGGGGACACGAAGCCCGTTCGAGTTGTATCATCATCGTCATCATCATCGACGCTAGTGTTTTTTTTCGGTGACTCAGTCTGACTCGGTCTGACTCGGCGTCGGCGCCTCTCACCGAGGGCACAAAAAGCCGCCTCGTCCGCGTGGGGTGATTTCAAAACGCGTCGCGTATCTCGGGACGCCTCCCGTTCCCGGCTGCCCCCAGCCGATCTCACTCCACGCGTTTGATGGAAGGCAAACCGTTCACCTTGTGCGTGCGCCTCGACCGACCCCGGAAGACGGCTACGTTTCCCACGCGCGCGTCCGCCGACCCACGCGCGGAACGCGGAGAAAAACTAACCTTCTTTTCCCGTGTGTTCCGCAGCACCACCTCTGTGCCCTACGAGACGGAAGCGGACGCGGAGGCCGTGCGCGCCACCTTGGCCGTCGATAACGAGCTGCAGCCCGATAAGGTGGTGAAGAAGCTGAAGGTGGAGGGCAAAACCCTCGTCGCGTACGTCGCGTACCTCGCGCCCGGCTCTTCGTCGCGTCCCGAGACGCGATCGCGCATCGGTTTCCCGCGGTCGACCGTTCGCGATCTGACCTCGCGTCTCCCCGTCTCACCCGTCGCCTGCCACCGCAGCGAGTTCTTCGCCACCGAGCCGAGGCTCCTGCGCGCCGCGGTCGCCGCGTTCCTGGACCTGCTCAACCTCAGCACCAGGACCATCGAGGAGTTCGGCCACGTCCCCGCGCAGGCGGCGTAGGCGACCGCGTGTTCCTTCTCGCGTAGGCACCCCGTCGTTTCTGGCGACGAGGAGAGGCGAGGAAACAAAAAAAGGACTCGGCGATGGATCGGTACCACATCTACGAGGCCATAGGCAAGGGTAAGCACAGCACGGTGTATAAAGGCCGCCGCAAGAAGACCATCCAGTACTATGCGATCAAGAGCGTGGACAAGAGCCAGCGTCCGCGCGTGCTTCGCGAAGTGCAGGTGCTTCGCGCTACGGATTCGCCGCTCGTGCTGAAATTTCACGCCTGGTACGAAACCGCGAACCACCTGTGGTTGATTTTGGAGTACTGCGTCGGCGGCGACTTACTCGGTCTCCTGAAGCAGGACGAGCGTCTGCCCGAAAAGAGCATCGCGCGCTTCGCGCTCGATCTCGTCTCCGCCTTGCGCGTCGCGCACGAGGCGGGCGTGCTGCACTGCGACCTGAAGCCGTCCAACGTGCTCATCGACGAGGACGGCCGACTGAAGCTGTGCGGGTTCGGCTTAGCGCGGCGAGTCGCCGACATCGAGACGCCGGTCGTCGACGAACGCTCCGGCGACTCCGGAGGCGGCGGTCCCGACACGCCGACCGCGCGCCGCGCGTCTTCGACGGCGGCCACCGCCTCTTTGGCGAAGAGAGGCACGCCGTGTTACATGGCCCCCGAGCTGTTCCGCGCGGATGGCGTGCACTCGTACGCCTCAGACGCGTGGGCGCTCGGGTGCGTGCTGTACGAGTGCGCCGCGGGCGCGCCGCCGTTCGTCTCGGCGTCGCTCACCGAGCTGATGGAGATGATCCTCAACGACGAGCCCGACTTCTCCGTCTTCTCCGAGAAGGACGGCGGCGCGTACAGCGCGTCCTTCGCCGATCTCGTGCGCGGCTTGCTGCGGAAGGACCCGGCGCGGCGCCTCGCGTGGGACGAGATGCTGGCGCACGCCTTCTGGAGCGAAGCCGCCGCGACGCGCGGGACCGAGGCGGACATGAAGCGCCTCGCCAGGAAAAATCTGCCCGCGCAGCCCGCGTTCGAGGCGGCGACGCGCGCGGCGAGCGTGCGCGAGCGCGACGTGCGCGCCGACGAGTGCGAAGAAAAGGACGTCGACGCCCGGGAGCGAACCGCCGAGTCGGCGCTGAGGAGTTCCGCTCCGAGCGCGGAGCGACGATCGATGATTGATAGAGTGACTCGAAACAGTCCGCCGGCGGAAAGCGACGCGCGGCGGTCGCCCGGCTCGGCGCCGGAGCGGGAGTTTGCGCAGACTGATCAGTCTGCAAAAACCCGCGGCGCGTCCGCGCTCAGCCGCGAGGTTCTGCGGCTGTCGCTCGCGGCGCGCGCGAACCTCGAGCGCGAGCAGGGCGGCGCGTACGACCAGGGCCGCGCGGGGCGCGAGAGCGACGGCGGCGGGAGCCCCGCGGGCTCCGGCGCGCGAAGCGCGCGCGGAGACGAGAGCGCGCGCGAAGGAGACGCTTTTCCGTTTGAAAAAGCGACGGCGAGCGCCGCCGCGGCGGGGGACGTTTCCCTGGCGGACGCCGACGCCGAGCTCGACTTCGCCGAGGCGGCGGATGCGGACGAGGCCGCCGCCGCGCGCCCGGACAGCGCCGGCCCGACGGCGCGGCCGCTCTCCGGCGGCGGGAACGACGACGGCGACTCGCCCGTCTCGAAGATGGCGGCGGGGCGCGACGCGAAGGCGTCGGCGTTTGCGCTCGGCGGCGGCGGCGGCGACGAGCTTGTCGCCGACCCCGGTGCCGTCGTCGCCGCCGCCGCCGCTGCCGCCGAGCGCTCGGCGGAGCGCGCCGCCGAGGAGGCTGAGGAGGCGGCGGTCGCGGAGGGAGGAAGGGTGGAGGAATCACGACTCGTCCCCGATGGGGACCCCGCCTCGGCGACGGCCCTCGATACCTCGGAACCCTCCTCGTCCGGGCGCGGCGGCGACGCGCGCGGCGGCGGCTCCGCCGAGACGGCTTCGAGCCCGCGCCGGCGGCGGAAGAAGCTCGAGGCCGCGGACGCGCTCCTCTGGTCTCTGGCGGACCACCCGAGCGACTCGCAGGTGAAGCCCATCGTGCTGAACCGTCGCATCGAGGTGACGCCCGAGCCGCACTTCGACGTCTCGGCGCTGCCGTTCGAGGCGCTGACGGTGTCCGAGATGCTCGGCTCGAATCAGCCCGATCTCGAAAAGTTCCTCACGCGCGTGTATCGATCGGTCGCGCACTCGTCGCCCATCAACGAAAAGGTGAACGCGCTGTCGTACTTCGAGACGCTGTGCTGCGACACCGCCTCCGCGAACGTGCTGATAAACTCCAGCCTCATGACTCTGTTCGTCAGAATGCTCCGCGCGTCCAAAGCGCCGGCGCTGCGCGTGCGCCTCACCTCGGTCATGGGGCTGCTGCTGCGGCACGCCACGTACGTCACCGAGGAGCTCGCCGCGTCGGGGGTGGTGGCGGTGCTCACGGAGTGCCTCAAGGATGCCAACGAGCGCGTGCGCCGCCGCGCCGCCGCGACGCTCGGCGAGCTGCTCTTCTACATCGCCACGCAGCAGCACGAGGCTGCGGAGGCGCAGAAAAGAAGGGGCGGGGACGACAAGAGAGGGACGACGTTCGCGGGTGAAAAAGGCGCGTCGAAGGGGACGCGGGAAGAAGGCGCGGACGAGGACGCGGCGCGCGCCGCCGCCGCCGCCGCCGCGGCGGCTTCGGCGTGGAAGATCCCGGCGTCCACGGTGGGCGCGGTGTGCCGCGCGCTTCGCGCGGGCGAGGACGAGATCGCGCAGCACTACGCCGTGAAGACCATTGAGAACATCGTGAGCCACGGCGGCGAGTGGAGCGCCAAGTTCATGCGCGAGGAGACACTCGACAGCCTGGTGGCCATCATGACGTCCGCGCGCGATGAGCAACTGCGCGGCACGGCGGCGTCGACGGTGGCGCGCGTAGCGCGCGCTTCGCCCGAACTCGCGCGGCGCGTGCTGGAGAAGTACGGCGTGCAGTTGCTGGTCGCCGGGCTGCAGGACCCCTCCGCCAAGGTGCAGCAGGCTTGTTTGAACCTGCTCATCCGCGGCGTCGGCGACCTGGGCGCGCGCGCCGTCAAGGACGCGCTCGCGGAGCACGGAAAGGCCGGAGGCGCGACGGGATCGAACAACTCGACTTCGGCTTCGGGTCCCGGTTCGGGTTCGTCGCCTCTGCCGCACCTGGCGACGCTTTTGGAGCGCGGGAACGCGACGCTTCGGGCGAAGGCGCTTCTGGCAATCGCGGCGCTGATCCGGCGGGACGCGCGGTGGCTCCTGGCGCTCTGCTCTTCCACGCCCAAGGCGCTCCCGCTCCTCGACCGCGTCGCCAAGGAGAAGGACCCGTACGTGCGCAAGTGTCTTTCGTGTCTGCAGACGTGCGTCGCGGCGACAATTCCCGACATACACGCGCGCGTCTTGGGCGACGTGCAGCGGCGCAAGGCTCTGCACCGCGCGAACAAAGCGGCGATGGTCACGCGCGAGCTACGGGAGGAGCTGGTTATGGAAAAAAACCACGTCGGAGGCAACCCCCTGGCTCTGTTCCCGGCGGTGGCGCTCGCGGTGGGAAACGCCGCGCTGCGAGGCGCGCACACGTTCGACGACGCCTTTGCTTTCGACGTCGCGCGTCTTTTGGACGCGGCGAGCGACAACGACGGTTCCTCTTGCTCTTTCCCCGGGTCCGAGCAATTCCAGGCGGACGTGCTCGCGCTGCTGGAGACGCTCTCGCGGTGCGCGTCGTGCCTGCTCGCGGCGCCCGACGCGGTGACGTCGGCGCTGCTCCCGTCGCTCGCCAAGTGCCTCGATTCGGCCGGGGAGAGCGCGGAGCGACGCGACTCGGCGACGCGCGACGACGACGCGCCGGACGCGGCGGACCGCCGGTTCCTCGCGCTCAAGCTGACCTGCGACGCGCTTCTGCCTTTGTTGCTGGAGAGCCCGACTTCTTCACCCGAACCGGTTGTTTCGACGGACGGAACCTCTCCCGTCGAGAAGAAAAGCGTTCACCGACGAAAAAGCGCGAACAAAGAGGCGTTGCTCTCTTTGCTCAAAAACGAGCTTCTTCCGAAGATGCCCCGTTTATTGCGCGACGAGGACCCCATCCCTCTGTACGCGCTCAAGCTCTTAGGCGGCGCGCTCGAGGCGGACGCCGGGTCGCTGTGCGCGTTTGTCGTCCACCTCGGCTTAGCGCCGCGTTTCTTCGAGTTTCTGTCGCTGGAGCACACCAACAACAACGTGCACAACGTTCGGTTGTGCCTGGCGCTCTCCGCCAGCAGAGCGGTTTCCACGACGTCGCTGCTGACAGAGTTTGCGTGCGGCAGGAAAGTCGCCGCCGTGCTTCAGTACGCGCACGAAAACGCCGTCGAGCCGTTTCTGGAACCCGCGCTCGGCATATCGCGCGCCGTGTTAGCGCGCGCCGCCGAGGCGCGCGACGAAAACCTCGGAAGAGGATCGAATTCCGGCGGGGCTGAGAGGTTCGCGGAGGCGTTACGGGGCATAACGCCTCTGTTATCTTGCGCGCGCGTGTTTCTGGAGTGCGCGGTGCTCGGGTCGACGGAGGTGAACGGTCCGAACGTCTCGTTGCTCGCCGCCGAGAGCGTCCGGATGCTCGCCGAGCTGCTCCCGGAGGAAACCGCGAACGAGCTCTTCGCGTCGGACGACGAGAACCGCGACGCGGTCAACGCCGATTCTCGCGACGCGACGCGTTCGTTCTTGGTGAACGCGTTTCGGTCCGTGGGTACCGCCGCGGCGCGCGCGCGCCAAGAGCCGGGCTTCGCCGACATAGGCGCGGTCGCGCCGACGGCGGCGTCGAGCTACGGCGGCAAGAGCTCGTTTGGTTTCGGCGGCGACGCCGCCGACTCGTACGCGTACGCGTGGGTAGGGAGCGGCGGAGGTCACGGAACCGGCGTCGGTTCGGGTTCCGGCGGTTCCGGCGGTGGACTCGCCGGCTCGGGGTCACCGAGACGTGGATTCGCGTCCGCGCAGAGGACCGCGCTGGAAACGCTGTCTGTCCTGGCGCGCGCGCCGAAAGCCGTTCCGTTGGCCAAAAACAAAACGGACGTCGTCGCGCTCGAACAAACGCTCACCGCTCTGGCGCGCTCGGAGCCCAACCCGAGCATAGCCGCCGCCGCGCACGCCGCCGCGCAGAGCGTCAAGGGGCTGCTGTTTTGAAGAAGGGTTTTAAAGTGTAGGTGAATAGCGTTCGGGGTTGTTTAACATGAAGCGATGATGCGTGATGACGCGATGACGCGCGTGAGACGAACGACCGTCATCGGGAGCTTCTTTCGGACTCGCGAGCGCGGCGCGGAGAAGGGAGAAGGTAAAAATAAAGCCCTCACGTGTTTGTCGTCTTCGCCATCCCCGACGCCATCCAATCATCAGTCTCGGACGCGCCGGAACCCCACCGCGGCTGGGGGCGGCCGGGTAACACCGGGCTCGGATGGCGTCGTCGGGCGCGGATGAGCCTCGCGCCTCGTGGCCTCGGCCTTGCTCGCCGCCGTCCCGGCCCGGGGAGGCGGCGCGCACGGAGGAGGCGCGGCGGGCGGTCCTCGCGCAGGAGAGAGGCGCGTCGCTGACCATCGCGGACGTCCCGACGCTCCTGGCGGACGACGCGCTCGGGCTTGTCGTGGTGAACAAGCCCGCGGGCGTGTACGTGGACGACGTCTTGCGGGTGGTGTCGAACGCCTTCGCGTCCCAAACGCGTCCCCGCGTGACCATGCTCCACCGCCTGGACCGGGACACGTCCGGATGTCTGGCGTTCGCCACGAGCCCCGAGTCGAACCGCGCGTTTTCAAACGCGTTCCGCGACGGCGACGCTAAGAAAACCTACGTCTGCGAGATGTCTCCTTTCTTTTCGGCGGACGATCGGAACGACTCGACGGAAGACACTTCGATTGGACCAAAAAGAAACGCGCTTTTGCCTTCCGATCTGCCGCTCGACGTGCGCACGGGCCACGGCCGGTCGCGACACGGTCTGTGGCGCGTGTACGAAGAAACAGACGTCGGCGCGGCTCTGCCGTCGGAAAAAAACAAAACGGGCAACAAAGTGCGGCTCGCGGAGACGCGCGTATTGGCAGTGACGCGCGAACGGTACGCGTTCATCGGGTTGCACACCGGGCGCACGCACCAGATCAGGCTGCACATGGCGCACATAGGCTGGCCGTTACTTGGGGACGTCAAGTACGGAGGTACGCGAGGCGAGTCAACAAATTCAGGCGCGGATTCTTTTTTTCGTCTCCACGCCGCGCGGTTGCGTCTGCCGCGCGGCGACCGCGAGGCAGACGGGCTCTTCGTCGAGGTGGAGGCGCCGAAACCGGCGTGGTTCGAGGAGACGGGCGACGGGGAGTACGCGCGAGCGCTCGGGGAGGCGGCGGGGGTGGTGGAGCGGGAACCGACGTCTTGACGAACGCCGCGCGCGGTGTGAGCGCGCGTCGACGACGCAAAACGAAAAAAAAAGCGGTCACTGCGGGTAGAGCGCGTTTGCTGATGATAGCTAGCTAGTAGGTACCTCATGAGGGCTAGCGATTCGCGCGCTTCCTTTTCAGCTTCACGTGGGGGCACGGGGTGCACTCCGCGCAGATGTGCTTCTCCTTCCCGTGCGGGCACGGGTCCCCTCTGCGCCTTTCAGCAGGCACCCCTTTATCCAGGGGGGTTTACTACACCCCCCTGGTTTTTTATCTATGTACCGCTGTGAATTGGGAATATATTTTGACAAATCCGACGTGCCGACAATGCCATCACGAAAACAGCGTCTCGAGAATTCTCTCGAGATCCAAAAAACCATCACCTATACGGGAGTTCAGTCTCCCGATTATGTACTTTGTACCGTGTGCGATAGTATAGTGGTTAGTATCCCACGCTGTCACCGTGGAGACCGGGGTTCAATTCCCCGTCGCGCAGTTTTTTGGCGGTTGAAACACTTTTTCGGGTGCGGACGAGTGCGGGACGCGAGCTGAAAGACTCCATGAAACGGTACACGCCCACGCGCCGCATCGTATCTACCTCGACCCTCCGCCGCCGCCTTTCTTACTCCTCTCCGTCGCCTCCGCCTGTTTCCGCATCGCCGCGTCGATGTCTTTCTTTTGCTTCGCCATCGCGTCGTTCACGTTTTTGTCCTGCTCCGCCATCGCCTTCTCGACGGCAACCTTCTGCTTCGCCACGATCTCGTCGAAGTTGAGCGCGATGTACGCGATGAACCCGGCGACGGTCACGAGCACGAACGTCTCCTCCGCCCCGAACGCGACGTCGAACAGGGGAGACACCGAAACGCCGGACGGCGGCAACGCGGCTCGAGCGCCCGTCGTCGCCTCTCCGGATTTCCGAAAACGCGTCAAACAGGAGGGCGTTTTTACGGGGGAGGGGCGGGGACCGCGCGCGGACGGAAGCCTCGGCGCGGGACGACGACGCGCCCCGAGGGACGCGACGAGCGCGATGCCGCCGCTGCTGCTGCTCGCGGCGACTGAAATCATTTCGGGTCGAACGGAAGGAAGCGAGCGCTGCGCGTCTCGAGATGGCGAGGTTTCGAAACCGACGACGACGCTTCTCCAACAGGTTTTGTGCGCGTCTGGAAAACCAACAAGCTGGCGAGTTTTTTTTTTCCAGCAGCGCGCGAAGAAGCGTTTTTTTTGGACTGAGACGACGTCTCAGTCCGCGCTCTCCCGCGTCCTAACCGTGGCTCCTCTCTAGCTAGGTGACTAGCTAATCATCGTCCCCTTCCGGGGCCAGTCTCGTGCCCCTCGACAGCAACGGACGCGTCAAGACCGAGTAAGAAGAAGGTGGTTCGGACGTTTGGGTCGCGGCGGCGGTCGAGACCGTCGCAGCGTTCTCCCCCGCGAGACGTCGCGACGCGTTTGTGTTTTTTTTTCGGCGCAGCGCGACGACGAGCGCGGCGACGGCGCCCGCTCCGGACGCCGCGCACGTCGCCGGGATCGCCGCGCTGTCCCCCAGCGACTCGTACGTCCTCGCCGCGACGTACGGCCCGATGCCGGACCCGACGGAAGCCCCGAGCTCGAACGCGGCTTGCGCGAAGCCGTCGAGCGGGAAGAGCGTCCGGCCGAGCGCGATGCCGTTTGGAAACATCCCCGCCGCGCCGCACCCGACGCACAGCGTGACGACCCACAACAAAACGCGCGAGGCGGGAGACGCGGCGTCGCGAAGCGCGCCACTGGAGCCATCGCACAGCACGATCCCGCCCCACTGCAGAGACAAAAAAGAAGAAGCGAGAAACGCGACGGCGTGCGAAAACGATACCGCGAGAAGCGGGCCCGCTCTGACGAACGAGAGGAAAAAGCGGGTCGCCGTGAACGCCGCCCAGAACGCGCTGGTCAGAGACGCGGCTGATTTGTCCGAGAACCCCGCGCGCTCGGTGGCGAGCGTGTATATCCACGAGCCGTACGTCACCTCGGACGCCACCGAGAGGCACATGTACAAAGTCATGGGGACCAAGACGTCCATCGGCGGACGTCGTCTCGCGCGCGCGGCGCTCGTCGTCGTTCCCGGCGCCTTTCGCGGTATTCGAGGTCCGTCGCGGTCGGACCCGTCGTCCTCGTCTCCGCCGTCGCCGCGAAGAGGCGCGACTCCTCGCGACTCCTCGTCGGCAGTCGCCGGGACGTACACGTCGACGTCCCGGAAAGCGCTCGATTCCAAACGCGCCGCGCGTTCCGAGTCACGCCCCGACGCCCAAACGCTCGCGGGGTCGTCGCGCGCTATATCGCCGCGGGATCGGGATCGGGATCGGGATCCCTCCTCGTCGTCGTCATCGTCTTGTTCCTCTACGACAAACGCTTCTTCTTCTTCCCGCGTGTCGCCGTCGTCGTCCACCGGTGGCGTTTCGAACCCGGCGAGGGTCGCGAACGCGAGCGCGGCGTACGCGACGGCGACGACGACGAAGACGCTCTCGAACCCGCGTTCGGGCCCGAACGCGCTTTGGAGTCCCGCGTACGCCAGAGGCGTGACTATGCTCGCGAGTCCGAACGCGCCCATGGTGAAGTTGAGCGCCTGCGCGCACTTCTCCTGACCCACCGCGCGCACCAGGCACACCCTGATGCTCACGCCGATCAGAGGCAGCGTCGCGCCCTGCACGATCGCCAGCAGGTTGACCTGCCACAGCGCCGAGCACAGCGGCGTGGCGCCGACGCTGACCGCGCGTAGCAACGTCCCGAACGCGAACACGGCGTGCGCGTCGTACCTGTCGAGCAGCGCGCCGGTGGGAAGCGCGAACGCGCCGCCGCTCAGACCGCCGATCCCCAGGTACGCCCCGAGCGCCGCGCTGGGCTTCCCGACACGTCGCGCGAGTTCCGGGATGACGGGACCGCGAAGCGAGATGAACACGCCGTTGGAGAAGGACCCGCACGCGTAGAGGTACAGGTACGGGTCCAGGAACATGTGTTTCGGCGGGTTCGGGCGCCATCGCCGCCGAGGAGAAGACAGCATGGTGTGTCGTTCTCGCCCCCGCCGCCGCGCGCGCTCCCGGGACTGACGAGAACGACGCCGGATCCGAGGGAAAGGCGAATCGACGAACACATCTCTTCAGGAGATGGCGGAGGTTGTTCCGTGGTACGCGACGAAAGACTCCGACGACGTCGCGGACGACGGAGAGGAAACACATCACCTTGTCATTTCTCATAAAAACAGGAATCCGTGGGTCGCGCGCGTGACGCGCGGCGTATGTACACACTGAACCGAACCTCGAACCTCGAACCTCGGGTACTCGGACACCGAACCGAACCGAACGCCCCTCTGAGACGCTTCTCGGAGCGTTTACCAAACGAGTATATTTTTAACGCCTGACGCCGCGCGCCCTGGCGTAGCCGCCGCCCGCGGGCGCGCGGCCACCGGGCGCGTTGATGTCGCGCGAGCCGTACATGTCGTCGTGGAGCGCGCGCGCGGCGGTGTCCATCTTGCCGGCGCGCCCGGCGCGCCCGGCAACGGCGCGCTTGGGCGGCGCCGGGGCGGAGGACGCGACGGGCTTCGCCACAGGCTTCCTGCGCAGCCCGACGGAGTCGTTGCGCGAAGACCCACTGCCGAAGTTGGTGCGGTGGCGCTCGAGGTGGAAATCGATCGCGCCGCGCAGCTCGAGGCCCTTCTCGCGCCCGATGTACAGCTTCTCCACGAGGTGGTCCATCTTTTCCTTGGTGATGTCCAGCTCCTTCTTGCGCTCCATCACCTCATCCTTGGCGAGCGAGACGGCGTTCGCCGCGGCATCCGCCTGCGACTTCCAGCGCATCATCTCGTTGCCCATCGCGTTCGTGCGCTGCTCGAGCTCCTCCTTCAGGCGGTCGATCTCCACGGCGAGGCGGGACACCTTGGCGTTGTGCTCGGACTCGAGCTTGAGGCGAGCCACGGTCTCCTCCTGGCGAATCGCCTCCTCGGCGCGCGCCAGCGCCTCCGCCGAGCGCTGCGCGTCGCCGCGAGCCTCCTCAATCTCCGCCTCAACCTTCGCCTTCTCCGCCTCGAGCGCGCCGCGCTCAGCCGCGAGCGCAGCCTTGAGCTGCGCGTTGCGCTCGCCCTCGTGCATGCGGTTCTTCAGCTCGAGCTGCGCCTTCTCGCGGAGCTCGCGCTCATCGGAGATCTGCGCCTCGGCGGCGCTCGCCTTCTCCTCAGCCGTGCGGCGCGCAACCTGCTCAGCCTTGAAGTGCTTCTCGATGCGCAGGAGCATGTCCTCCAGCTCGGCGTTGGTCTTGGACTCCACCTCGAGCTGCTGGTGCTGCGCCTCCACCTGCGCCTGGAGCTGCGCCAGGCGCGCCGCCGCCGACTCCTCCGACGCCTCCGCCATGTCCTTCATGGCGTCGTAGTCGCCGCCCTCGGGAACGGCGTCGAGCGCGTTGGGGTCCTCGCCCTCGCCCTCGCCCTCGGGGGACGCGGGCGCGTCGCCCTCGGTGGGCTCGGGCGTCGCCGCCTCCACCACGGGCTCGGGGGTCGCCGACTCCATCACCGCCTCGGGTTCTTCAGCCGCCTCCGCCGACTCCATCACGGGCTCGGGCGCGTCGCCCTCGGCGGGCTCGGGCGTCGCCGACTCCATCACGGGCTCGGGGGTCGCCGACTCGACCACCGCCTCGCCGGACGCGGGCTCCTCGGGCTCGGGGGAGGACTCGGGGGTGGCCTCCTGTGAGCAGAGCGAGGGGTCGAGGCGTCGAGGAGAAGCAGGGAAAGAAAGGTCAGAGAGGGTCATGCGGGAGCCGACGGGGAGGGGACCCGACGTCGCGTTTCGGCGGAAAAGTTGGTTTTTCGCGAAAAAAGCGAAAAAAAACGCGTGCCCGTGTTCGACATTTGCGCGCACTGCTGGGGCGCGTGATGCCAAAAGCGGGCGACGATCACGAGAGGGGGGTCGCGCGCACCTCTTCGGAGGTCTCGCCTTCGACGGCGGCGGACTCGACGACCGCCTCGGCGGTGTCCTCGGCGGGGGGAGCCTCGACGGGCTGCGCGTGCGTCGGGGGGGGGGTGGAGGCGCGCGGCGCGGGGGGAGACGGCGTCAGCGATTGTCCGGATATCGATCGATTACGCGAGACGCGAGCGTGCGTCTAAATTGGCCCTGACGACGCCGAGGAGGCGAAACCGCGCCTCTGCCTCGTCCGTGCGCGCGAGGGGTGCGACGAGACGCGTCGACCGCGCTCCAGCCGTGATCTCGTGCGGCGACGGCCGGGCGGAGACGCGCGGCGCGCGTGACGCGCGTCGCGCGCGCGCGCGCGCCGCGTCCCGCCGGAGGATTCATAATCGTCGGTCGTCCCGCTCTGTCGTACACATCGAGGGCGACGGGGTGGGGCGACGCGCGCGCTTCGGGTTTCGCGCGGGCGGCGCGTACTTACCTCCTCAGTGTTCATCGCTTCTTCCTCGGCAGACATCGTGACCGTTCTGCACAGATCGCGTGCGGCGCGCCTGCAGAGTCTGCCCCGGGGCTCGCGGTGAGGCGCGTTTACATGCGGGAAGTCAACCGCGGCCCCCGATCGCGCCTTTTCGCGAGTCGGCGATTTTTAACCCCGAACGACGAGTCGCCCTCGCGCGTCGAGTCAAAAATCGGGGCGCCTCTTGACGAGATTTCGACGCGCCGAGTTTCGTCGAGCGCCCGTCTCGTCGGTCTCGGCGGTCGATTCCGCCTCACTCGTCGCGGCGCGCGCCATGTCGTCCTACGACAAGGTTCGCGGTGGGTCGCTGAGCTTCAAGAACGGCGGGTCGCTGGCGGTGAAGAAGAAGAAGAAGAAGACGAAAGACAAGAAGGCTTCGGACGCGGCGCTCGAGCTGGCGCTGGAGGAGAGGAAGGTCGGGGAAGGCATCGGGGGCGCTCCCGGGGGCGACGCGAAGAGCGATTACGAGGAGCTGTTCCCCGCGGAGAAGAAGCGTCAGGCGGACGCGAAGGGGAGGTCCAACTGCTGGGGCACCAACTACAGAGAGGCGCCGGACGTTTTGCACGGGTACACCGAGTCGTGGAAGGGCAAGAAGAGCATGTCCGCGGAGGAGCGGCTGGACCTGCGCGCGGCGAGCAAGGCGGACAAGTTTTGCCGCTGATGCGTGATGAGAGCGTTCGGCGACGTCGGTCGGGAGAAGAGTGAAAGTTAGTTCGCCGCGCGGGAGAGACCCAGACGACGCGTCACACAAAGCGCACTCGCGTGGCGACCACCACACGTAGACACGCGTGCGATGACACGCATGCCATAGATAGTAGTAGTACACGTCTTCATAAAATACAAGGTAGCCTAAATACTCACACGGCTTTCGAAGGGGCGACGACGACGGTCGCGACTGGGATGGCTTCCCTCCGCATCGCCGCGGGCGCCGGCGGCGCGTACCCACCCGCCGGCCGTCCGAGGAACGTCCCGTCGTCCACAGCGTACGGTGTGAACCTTGTCGCGATCGTGCCCAGGTTGTACCGCCGCAAGTGTCTGGTCTCCTGGCACACCGCGCACGAGAAGCAGCACAGGTAGCAGCAGAAATCGTCCGTCTTCTCCTCGTCGCCGTCGAACAAAAAGGAGAAGCACGAGCACGCCCACGCGCACTCGGAGACGCCTCGGATGTTGTACCGCCGTCGCATGTAAGAGCGGTTGCTCATGCCGAACCAGGCGAGCGCGATCGAGGTCAAGGTGTTCAGGGGCGACAGGGCGGCGCCCACCGCGGGCGCGGTGGCGGCGACCGCGCCGATCACGTTGGGCACCACCACCGTGAGCCCGCACGCCTTGAAGAAGGCCGTCTCGAAGGGCTCGACGCCCGCCGAGTCCGCGTTCGCCGCGTACAGGTACTGCACGCACCCCATGGGGCACGCGCCCATGACGCACACCTGCGGGTCACTGACGCACTCGAACACGCCGGTGGACCATCTCTGCGGCGGGAGGTCCGAGGACTCCACCGCGGAGTACGTCGCCTGCTGCGCCATGTGGACTGGCGCGCGTGCATCGACGCATCGAGGTACACGGTAGCGCGCTTTTGTCGTAAAAATATTTTTCGCAACGCCTTCGCAAATCGCGACGCGCGCTCGCGAAACCATCTTCGCGCGCGCGTCTGGGAGGTATAGCTTATACGCGTTCGTGTTACAACCGCATCGACCGCCGCGTTGATCGTCTCTTTCACAACATTTTTTTCTCCGTCTCATCACGCGCCCGCCGTCACGAGCTCGGCGCCGACGTCGGGCTTCCCCGGGAGGCGACGCTCCAAAACATCCATCTCCTCCGCGAACGTCGGCTCGGGACTCTCGCCCTCGCGCGCGCGCTTCTCGCCGACAGAAGCGCGCTCTACCACCTCCATGGCCGGCCGCGGGTCCAAAACCTCAGCCACGAAGCCCCCCGGGAAATCCTCGCCGGGAAGAGCCTCCCCCGGGAACGCCGCGTACGGCGGCGGCGATGCGCTCTCAGACGCGCGCGACGTTTCCGGTGGATTCGTCGTCTCGCCGCGCGCGATTTTTTGTCGTTTTTCTCGTACCAAAGAGCAGTCTTCGCCTTCGTCTTCGCCGCGCTGGAGCTCCGCCTCGCCCACCAGCGCGCGCACGAACGCGCTCTGCTCGAGGCTCACGGGGTCCTCTCGCGCGCGGCGCGCGGCATCTCCGCTCTGCTCGAGCGCTCCCGCCCCCTCGTGTATGCGATCGCCGTCGCGCCCCGATTCGATCGCCGTCATGCCCGTCACCGCCAGCAGCTTGTCGCACGCGCGACGCAGCGGCTCCAAAGAGCGGTACCCCGACGCCTCGGGGTCCAGCAGGAGCTCCACCAGCCTCTGCGCGGTGAACGGCGGCTCGGGGAAGGACGAAAGGCGCGCCTCGACGTGCTCCGCGTGCGTCTCCGCGCGCGCGAGCGCCGCGTCCAGCGACAAGGAGGCGGGCGAAGACGCGCGGACGGCGAAGGCGCCGGCGCCGGCGCCGTCGTCGGCAAACGCGCGACTCGCCGCGCGGCGCGCGGCGCGCGCAAACGCGGCGCGCGCCAGCGCGGCGACCGCCACGCGCGTCTCGCGCCAGGGGAAACGCACGCGGCCCGTGCGCGCGATCTCGCCCTGTTCGTGTTCGTGCCGTGTGCGTTTTTACGAAACGGGTCAGCGCGCAGCCAGGCGTTCGCGTGAGGCGGAAGGTTGCGCCGGATCTCGCGCGGGGCGTCTCGGATCTCGCGCGTCGTCGCGCGAGAACGACGACGAAGAGGGAGGCGATGAAATAAATGAAAGAGACACGTGGCTCCTCGAGGCTCGGGCGAGTCGGGGGTTGGGGGCAGCACGCACCATGAGGTCCATCACCAGCCCTTCGACGCGCCGGTCGCGCGCATCGAGCCTGCGCGGAGGGGGAGGGCGTGGGAAGGCGAGCGGCGAGGTCAGCGTGTGTCGCGGGGTGCCGTGCACCGTCAGACGCGTAAATCTCATTTTCCCTGCGAGCCGCGCGCGGCCGAGACGGGACGACCCGCGAGAATCGCGTCGCGGTGTCGTGCGGGGAGACCGGGATCGTACCTCGCGAGCTCGCGGAGCGCTTCGTGGTGCTCCGGCGTGCCGCACGCCATCGTCGTGCGCGCCGAACACTGCCCGCGGCACGACTACGCAGTATGCTCAAGTCACCCCCCTGAATACGCGGGAAAAGCAAGTCGCACAGGCAAACAGTCTGAAACCGACCCGCCGCCAAAGTCTTTGGGCCTCGATTTTGCCGCCGCGTCGTGGCTTTGCACGCTCGAACGGAGCTGTCGTTGAAAAGCAGCGACCACCGCGAGGGCGTCGCACTTCCGGCGCCATGGACGTGGGCGACCGAGGCGTCGGGGTCGACACGGCGGGTCCGGAGGCGTGTAACTCGGGTCGGGCGCAGGTAAGAAGCGTGGAGAGCGCGCGTTCGACGTGGGCGCCCGCGTTCGACCCCGAGCTCGAGGCTGCCTTGGACGAGGCGCTGGCACACGTGCCCATCGAGACGCCGGTCGCCGCGCGGCGAGCCGGCGCGGGGCGACCGGGGGCGAGTCGGAGCCCGGACGACGACCCGGGGACGTCGGCCGGTGACCCCACGAGATGTCTGGGCCCGCTCGCGGACCTCCCCCCCCGCCCCCCCGCGCCCGGGGGCGAAGCGGGCGGCCCGGCGCACCCCGCTCGTGGGCACCTCTCCTCCTTCGGTCGGAAAGAAGTCGAGATCCGGGGGCCCGCCAGCCTGCGCCTGGAGCACCTGGGCCTCCCCCCCGCGGTGGTGGACCGCTTCGTGGCGGGCGGCGTGCGGTCCGGCGCGGTGTACCCTTGGCAGAGGGCCGCCATCGACGAGGGGAGCGACGGCTCGAACCTCGTGTACTGCGCGCCGACCAGCGGAGGCAAGTCGCTCGTGGCGAACGTTCTGCTCGCGCGCGCGCTCGCGCGCCGCGCCGCGCGGGGCGCGCCCGGTCGCGCGCTCGTGGTGCTCCCGTTCCAGTCGCTGGTCAACGAGAAGGTGCGCGACTTGAAACAACTGCTGGCGCCGATGTACCGCAAGCGCGACGGCGCCAAGAAGCGCGGCCCAGAGGCGGTTCGCGGGTACGCGGGCGAGTGCGAAGGCACGCCGCTCGCGCGGCCTCTCGGCCCCGGCCAGGAAGCCGTCGCGGTGACCACCATCGAGAAGGCGTGCGTCGCGGTGAGCAGACTCGCCGCCGAAAACAGGCTGCACGAGCTCTGCGCTGTGGTCGTGGACGAGCTGCACATGGTCGGGGACGAGGACCGCGGCGCGACCCTCGAGGCTGCGCTCGCCAAGCTTCGGTTCCACGAGCGAACGCGCCGCCGCGACGCGGCGAACCGAGGCGAAAAGATTTCGCCGTGTCAGATCATCGCCATGAGCGCGACCGTCGCGCACGACAGCCTGGAGCGGCTCGCGGGGTGGCTCGACGCGCGTCTGTTCGTGACCAACTACAGACCCGTGCCGCTCGCCGAGCACGTCGTCGCGGACGGCGCGGTGTTCGCCAAAAATGAAACACCCCGCGGCCCCGCGGGGTTCGAGCGGGTCCGCGGCGTCCCCGAGACGTTCTCCGAAGACGACTTAAACGCCGCGGAGGTGCCTCTCGGCGACCGCGTCGCGTCGCAGCTCATCGCCGAAGCCGCGAACGAGGGGTACTCGTGCCTGGCGTTCTGCCCGTCGCGGAACAAGACGGAGGCGCTGGCGCTGGCGCTGGCGCGCGCGTTCGAAGTCAGTCATTTAAAAAATAAAGCCGTCGCCGTTCGCCGCGCGGCGACGCGTCGCGTCGCCGCGGCGCGCGCGCGGCTGACTCGCCGTCTGTTCGCCGCGGCGGAGGGCGCGCCTCCGCCCGGCCTGGCGCGCGTCGCCGACATGGGCATCGCGTTCCACCACGCGCACATGCGCGCGAAGGAGAAGGAGGCCATCGAGGAGGCGTTCCGGGACGGCGCGCTCCTGGTGTTGTGTTGCACGACGACGCTGGCGGCGGGGGTGAACCTTCCCGCGCGTCGGGTGGTGACGATGCAGGGCGCGCACCCGATGAAGGCGGCGTCGTACCGGCAGATGGCCGGCAGAGCCGGGCGAGCCGGCCACGCGGACAAAGGCGAGTCCTTCGTGATTCCCCACGGGAACGACAAGAAAAACGTCGCCGCCGCGTTCGAGCTCGTCAACGCGCGGCTTCCCGCGCTCGAAAGCAAAGTGCTCGCGCCGACTCTTGAATCGACGACGAGACCCGAACTTAAGTCCGTCGCGACAAAGAGCGACGCCATCCCGTACGACGGCGGACACGTCGGTTTGGCGGCTCTGGCGCTGCAGTGCATCTGCGCCGGCACGTTCAAAACGCGCGCGGACGGGCACGAGTTAATGCGCAGCACTTTGGCGTTTGGCGAGGTAAAGACGCGCGCGCGTCTGGCGCCGGCGCTGGACCTCGCGCTCAAGCACCTTCGCGACGACGAGGCGCTCATCGAGACGTTCGACGCTGACGACGGCGCGCGCAACTGGCGCGCCACGGGCCGGGGCCTCGCCGCGCACCGCAGCGCGCTTCCCGTGCGCCACGCGACGGCGTTGTACGACGATTTGCGCGTCGTCGCGCGGCGCGGCGTGTTTTTGGAAGCGCCGGAGGGCGAAAAACGCACGTCAGACGGTTTTCTCGACGAGGGAACAGACGCGAACGCGACATTTTTTTTCTCGCGAAACGCCGTTTCTTTCGGGCGTCTTCACCTGTTGTTCCTGTGCGCGCCGCGCGGCGACGCGTCGGCGTCGCGCGGGCGCAACCCGTTCGACGCGCGGCGGTTCGACTGGTCGGCGTGGTACGACTCGTTGAGCCACTCGCCCGCGCTGCGCCAGCTCGGCGCGAAGCTGGGCGTGGAGCTGGCGCACGCGGCGCGCGCGCGCGCGACGGGGGGCGGGGGGGGGAACCGGGACCCCGCGGTCGCGGCGCGGCTCGAGAAGCACAGACGCATGGCGGCGGCGGCGGCGGTCGCGGAGCTCCTCGACGGCGGCGACGTCGCCGAGACGTGCGCGCGCTGGCGAACCGTCGCGGGCGGCTTGTTTTTGCCCGGCACCCTGCAGCAGCTCTCTTCCGAGACCGCGTCCGTCGCGGCGATGGCGGCGAACCTCGCGACGAGCGCGGGGTGGCGAGGCGTCGCGTCGCTCCTCGACGCGCTCTCTCGCGAGCTGGACGCCGGCGCGCGCCGCGAACTCGCGCCGCTCGTCGCCGTGAGCCTCAGCCGCGACGACGGAGGACGCTCGCTTTCGTGGACGATGACGGTGGCGAGAGCGAGGGCGCTGTTCAAGGCTGGGATCAAAACGCCGCGCGCCGTGCTCGAGGCTGGTGAAGAAGACGTGCGCGATGCGGTCGCCAGGGCGGACAGGGGGAAGGACGACGCGACGGCGAGAAAAAAGGGAAACGCCGCCGGGAGAGGCTCGGCGGCGTCCTCCGTCTCGGCGGCGCGCGCGGCGCGCGAACTCGTCGAGGCGTGTCGCCTGTTCGAGATGCGCCGGCTGGCCGCGGAGGTGGCCGCGACCGGCGAGCTCGACGGCGTTCTTCGCGAAATTCCGAACGCGTCCTTCGGGGACGAGGAGAACGACGCGGATCGTCTTTGACGAAAGGGCGGCGAGCATCTTGCGCGATATCGGACGACGACGAAAGACGACGGGACGGGCCGCGCGCGCGCCGCCGCGCGTGTGATCAAAAAAATGTGATACCTTTAAAAAAGAGTCGGCGAAGAGAAAAGCTCCTTCTGCGCGTTCGACTCCCGACCAAACCTCGCGTTCAGAACGGCAGAGGGGGCAACAACCCCTCGTTCCCGGGCTCCCTGAACTTCTTTTTGTTCGGTGCGACGAGTTTGAACGATTTGATCCCCGCCTCGAACCCGTCCGCGTTGGCGTCCCACAGCGTTTCGGGCGCCGACATCGTGTACGTGTACAGATACTCCCCGCGGCGCGCGGTGACGCCGAGCGAGTGCCGGAAGGTGGTGCTCTCTCTTTCCGCGAGGTTGGGCGAGCCCTGGCTGATGTACTCGTAGTACACGTAGGTGGTGTCGCCGATGACCTGCTCGCGCGCGAACTCCACCTCCGCCAGGCTCACCTTCTGGCCGGTCGCGATGCGGCCGGTCGCGCGGTCCGCCAGAACCGCCTCCGCCACCTGCTTGGGCTTCCAGTCCTCGGGCTTGGTCTCCGCGAGCTTGGGGGGCGCGGGGCCCACGGTGACGGTCGCAGTCATCGGCCCCTTGAACGCGATGAGCTCGTACACGATCCTCTGCCTCGCGTCCGGGGACATGGGCTCCGCGGAGCTGTACGTGTCGCGCTGGCGGGAGGGCGCCCAGCGGATGGGCGCGCCGTCCCGGGTTTCGGAGGGATAGGAAAACTCGTACGCCATCACGGGCTGCGACACGGGCGTCAGCGGCACCGCCTTCTTCGAGGGCGCCGCGGGCGCCGCCGCGGGCGCCTCCGCCGCCTCCTCGTCCGCGATCGCGGGGAACGCCACCGCGGCGGCGAGCACCGCGGCGGCGTTCGTCAGCGCCGCGCGGCGTCCCGAGACGGCGAGCGTTTGCGCCTCGTCGTCGCGATCGTCGCCGACCACCGCGCGGATCGCGGTGGTCGCGGCGCGCCCGCGCGCGCCCCGGCGCGCGGCGGCGGCCGATCTGCAGCGCGTCGCCTTCCCCGCGACGCCCGCCGCGGGGGCGACGCGCGCGTTCATCGCAACGGCGTTCATGCTCATCGTCGCGCGCGGCGATGTTGCGCGACGGAGCGCGATGTTATCCTCCAAAGCCACCTGGAGGTGCAGTGCCGAGCGGCGCGCGAATCTCCGTCGAGCCGCGCGCCGAGAGCCGGACCGGAAACGACGGTTCGCGGTTTCCCGGTCGACGCTCGAATCTTGGCTCGTCTCGAGGCGATCCGATCGCCCGACCATCCAGTCCGTGGAAAGCGGAAATCTGCGCGGTCAAAAAGTCGCCGACGAAAACAAATGGTTCTCCGCTCTGATTCTCTTTGACTGACCCGTATGCGCTTTCAGTCAGCCCAACGGCGCGCGACCCGTTGACGCGCGGCGGGCGTTCTACTCCTCGCGACTCGAGAACGTGGGTTTATTTATTTCTCGACGCGAGCTTCTCCGAGAAACAGGAAAAAGCGAAGAGCGGCTGGACCCGCATGTGGCTCCGGTCTCGGCACAGTTCACGCGCGGCGACAGGCGCGAGGAGTGTCCAAGGCTCACTTTAGGTGTGCGACATCGAACGACGACCGTCGTTCCGTTTTTTCGACGCACTCTCGCGGCGCATTGCGTCGCGCGACTCGAATCTCGAGCGTTCGCGAGTCGTGGTCGAATTTGTCGTGGTGCGCTAGGCACGCGTGTGGGAAGCCCTAGACGCGGCACCCCCCTCGCCGGGAACGACCTCTCCCGGCGTCTCTCGACGATCGTCGGGAGCCCCGGAGGTTGGGTTGGAAAGCCAAGCTCGTGAAGCTACTAGACAGCCCGAGAAAGGGCGCGTTCGTCAACATGTCTGCCGCCGACGCCGCGCGTAACACGACCGTCCGGTAGCGGTAACAGCGACATCCGAAGCGCTTACCGTAGCGCGGGGAAGATTTGCTGGGATACTAGCACACACTTCCCGTGGAATCATGGCACCCGCGGAGGGGGCGGACGATAAGGCGGAGCCCAACGTCGCGGCGCAGGCGCTGCAGAGCAGCGACGGCAGCGATGGCGGGGCGAGCGACGAGAAGGAGGACGAGGAGGAGACCAAGTTCGTGGAGTGGGACCCCTCGGGCCGATTTGGAAGGGTGAGATCTCGGCCCCCCCGTGTTTTTCTCGCACAGCTGTGCGGTTTCGCCGACTCGGATGCGCCGCGGATTCGGCGGCGCCCCGGTGCCGCTCCCGCGCCCGACCCCGCGCTCGGTCTCCGCGCGCGCGCGCGCGACACGCCAGCCTCTGCTCCCGCGCGCGCGGCGCGATCCCTCCCGCGGCGCTCTTTTCCCGTCCGTTCTCCGCGCGCGCGCTGACGCCGTCACCTCTCTTGTTTTTTTCTCCGCAGACGACGAAACTGCTCGGCCGCGGGACGTACAAGAACGTGTACATGGCGTTCGACGAGGAGAACGGCATGGACGTCGCTTGGAACCAGGTGAAGGTGAACGGCTTGCCCCGCGAGGAGAAGCAGCGTTTGCTTTCCGAGGTTGAGATCCTCAAGGAGCTGGACCACAAGAACATCATCAAGCTGTACCACTCGTGGATCGTGACGGAGAAGGATGAGATCAGCGTGAACTTCATCACCGAGGCGTGCGCGCAGACGTTAAAGAAGTACGCGGCGAAGCTCAAGACCAATTTGGATCTGCGAGCAGTGAAGAGCTGGTCAAGGCAGATTCTCAGGGGCCTGGACTACCTTCACTCGCACGACCCGCCCATCGTGCACCGCGACTTGAAGTGCGACAACATCTTCGTCAACCAGAACCAGGGCGAGGTGAAGATCGGCGACTTGGGTTTAGCGGCGGCGCTGGAGAACCAGCGCACGAAGAGCGTGATCGGCACGCCCGAGTTCATGGCGCCCGAGCTGTACGACGAGGACTACGACGAGCGCGTGGACATTTACTCGTTTGGCATGTGCATCATCGAGCTCGTCACGCACGAGTGTCCGTACAGCGAGTGCTCCAATCCCGCGCAGATCTACAAGCGCGTCACGGGCGGGGTCAAGCCCGAGGCGCTGGACAAGATCATCGACAGCGACCTTCGGTCGTTCATCCTCAAGTGCATCTCGCCCATCGAAAAGAGGCTCACCGCGAAGGAGCTCATGAACGACCCGTTCCTGGACAAGAGCCTCAAGCCGAAGGTTGTCGAGAAGGTGGTGCGCGCCACGGTGGAGGAGGAGCCCGAGGCGGAGCGCCCGGGCGGCACCGCGCAGTACGCGGTGGTGGGCGGCGACAAGAAGGAGCGCGAGGACGAGGGCGGGAACCGGCGCGAGTCCGGCGCGCGCTCGGCGCGCGAGTCCGCGGCGGAGGGTGAGTTTAACCCCGACGCGGACGCGCGCGCCGGCGCGGAGTCGCGCGCCGGCGCCGCCGGGGACGACGGGTCGCGGCATGGGAGCGAGAGGGGCGACGGCGAGAAGGGTCTCGCGTCGGCGTTCGCGGCGGCTCCTGGTTCGACGCACGAGGGATCGACGCACGGCGGCTCGGACACTGGGTCGAGGGCGGGCTCGGAGACCACCTCGCCCACGAACGGCGGGTCGGCGGCGGCGGCGCGCGGGGACCGAGGCGCGGAGAGCCCGGGCGACGGCGAGGGCTCTCGTCGCGGCGGCGACGGCGCCGCCGCGGTTTTCGGGTCCGAGAACCCGTCCCCCTCGGGGAGCCGCGATGAGCTCTTTTCCGAGACTGGCGAGACTGGCCCGGGCGGTTTGCCGCGCCCGAAGAGCCGGCTCGGTCTTTCCTCGAACTCCGCGAGCAGGGACAACCTCGCGGCGATGGCGGATTCCGCGGCGGATTCCGCGGGTCCAGAGCCCGAGTCGCGGCGGAGGGGCGGGTCGCTGGATTTCCGCGTCAAGGGCCGCATCCTGGAGGACAAGACGCTGCGTCTGCGTTTGAAGATCGGCGACGCCTCCGGGCACACGCGCACGGTGGAGTTCCCGTTCAACACGGACACGGACAGCTCGTACAGCGTCGCGAGCGAGATGGTGGACGAGCTGCACCTCGCGCAGAGCGACATCCGCACCATCATGAACGAAATCGAGAACGAGGTGAAGTTCCTCAACGAGGGGAAGAAGAAAAAGGAGGAGGGCGACGCGGCGGCGCCGGCGCAGGCGGCGGTCTCGGAGACGTCTTCGCAGAAGGCGCGGTCCTCCGCGCCCGACCTCGGGGGGTACTCCAGCGGGGACGGCGCCCCGGGATCGGAGCGGGGGTCGCGACCGATGACCCGCTCGCAGTCGCACCACGTCGTGCCGCCGTCGCCGCCGAGGGCGGGATCGCCGGCGCCCGCCGCGCCGCCGGCGGGGGCGGCGTTCCCGCCGACGGCGCCTCTGGCGTACCCGACGGCGTATCCGGACGCGACCGCGATCCCCCCACCCCCGCCCCCGGCGGTCATCGAGGCGGCCGTCGAGGCGGCCGCGCGCGAGGCGGCCGCGCGCGAGGCAGCCGCGCGCGCCGCCGCGGCGGCGGCTTCCGGCGGAGCCGACTCGCCCGCCGGGGGGCAGCACTCCCCTCCCGCGGCGGCGCCGCCGGCGTCGGCGGGGTCGCACTGGACGCTTCCCCCAGGCGCCCCCCCCGTGGCGCACCTGGAGCATCAGATGGCGCACGTGAACATGCACGCCCCCGCCGACGGGAGGGTACACCCTTCCGCGCACCAGACGCACCCGCCGCACCACGGCCACCACGGGTGGCACGCGCGCTCGCACGGCGCGCCGTCGTCGACGGCGTCGTCGGTGATTTCCGAGGACCTGACGTACATGGCGGCTTCGATGGATGACGAGGACGCCGACGAGGAGCGCGAGATGGAGCAGCTCGTGGCGCTGCAGCAGCGCGAAGCCGCGGACATGGCGCGGCGGCACAACCAGCAGATGATGGAGAAGCGCGAGGCGATGACCCGGCGCAAGCTCGAGCGCAAGTCGCTGCTTGGCGGCGCGCACGGCGTCGGCAGCGCGTCGTCGATGTCGTCGGCGGGGGACGGCCACGCCGCGCCGAGCGGGCGCGCGTCGTACGACGGCGGGTTCACCGGCTCGCGCCCGATCGACCACGGCGTCCACGCCGGCGTCGTCGGTTTGAACGGCGCGCCGATCAACACCGGGCGGCCGCCGGTGGCGAAGCCGCCCTCGCACCAGAGCGCGGGGCCGCCGCCGCCGGGGAGCACGCCGCCCGCGTCGCCGGCGTCTCACCAAGGCGTGCAAAACGCGCACCGCCATCCGCCGCAGCAGCCGCAGCCGCACCTCGCCGGGCTTCAGCCTTTCGGGAGCGCTCCCGGGAGCGCTCCCGCTCCCGTGAGCGGCTCCCAGCAGGCGCAGCACGCGTCGCACGCGTCGCACCTGACGCCCGCGCAGGCTCCGCCGCGCGCGCCGACGCCGACGCAGCAGCAGCAGGCGGCGCACCCGACGCCGGTGCAGCAGCTCTCGCAGACGACGTCGGCGGCGGCGATGTCTCGCTCGGCGAGCAACGGGTCGGTGGGCGGCCACCAGAGCAGCGGGAACAACAGCGACGACGGCAAGCCCAACGAGAAGGCGGCGAAGCAGGCGAAGGCCAAGGAGAAGCTGCTGATGATGGAGGCGTCGGCGCTGCTCAACCTGGACGGCTTCTCCAAAGCCGCGGGGGGGGGGAAGAGCGTGAAGGGCGAGGGCATGAAGAAGAAGGAGCCCAAGCCGCCCGCCGCGCCGGCGAACGGCGACGCGAGCGGCGCCGGGAACGCGCCGCAGCAGCAGCAGCAGCAGGTGCAGCAGCAGCAGCAGCAGGTGCAGCAGCAGCAGCAGCAGCAGCAGGTACATCAGCAGCAGCAGCAGGTGCACGCCATGTCTTCTCAGGCGCCGGCTCCCGCGACGCTCGGCGTGCAGCCCCCGGACCGGTGCGTGAAGCCCACGACGTACGTGGGCGAGGCGCCGCTGGGCGCGCACGCCGCCCCGGGGGCGGCACCGTACAACGGGGACATCCCGCCGAGCACGGGCATCGCGCCCCCGCCGGCGGCGCCGATGTCGGCCCCGATGAACGGGCTGCACCAGGTGCAGCTCGTGCAGCAGTCGGCGGCGGCGGCGGCGGCGGCGGCGCAGGCGGAAGCGCAGCGGGCCTCTGTGCATCAGCAGGCGCAGCAGGTGCAGCAGCACCAGCAGGCGCAGCAGGCGCAGATGCAAGAGGCATCCAACGCGTTTTGAGGCGAGAACAAAATAGTAGCAGAGACGAGCCTGTGGATGGGAACAGAGCGCGCGACGCGATACGTTTGATACGACACAGAACACTTAGAAAGCGACGTCGGCGCTTTCGCGAGACGCGAAGGGTGAAAAAAAGAATGTGCGCTTTGCATATTTCAAGACGGCGCGCGTCGCGTCCGTCGTCTTTTGTCGCCGCCTTCTTGCCGCGTCTTTCCCCCTCAAACGGTGCCTGCTCGCATGTGATGCGCGCATCGACACTCTTCGACTCCTTAACCGACGCTCCCCTCGAGTTTCAGGCTCATGAGCTGGTTCACCTCCGCGGCGAACTCGAGCGGGAGCTCGTTGAACACCTCGTTGCAGAACCCGGAGATGATGATGCCAACCGCCGTCTCGGCGTCGATGCCTCGCTGCTGGAAGTAAAACAGCTGGTCCTCGCCGATCTTGCTCGTGGACGCCTCGTGCTCCACCCTCGCCGAGGGCTCGCGCACGGAGATGTACGGGTAGGTGTTCGCGCCCGCCTTGTCACCGATCAGCATGCTGTCGCACTGCGAGTAGTTGCGCGCGCCGGTCGCGGTCGGCGCAACCTGCACTAAACCGCGGTACGCGTTGCGCGACTTACCCGCGCTGATCCCCTTGCTCACGATTCTCGAACGCGTGTTCTTCCCGACGTGGATCATCTTCGTGCCGGTGTCCGCCTGCTGCATGTTGTTGGTGAGCGCCACGGAGAAGAACTCGCCGACGGAGTTGTCCCCTTTCAAAACCACGGAAGGGTACTTCCACGTGATGCTCGAGCCCGTCTCCACCTGGGTCCAGGAGATCTTGGAGTTGTCACCCTTGCACAGCCCGCGCTTGGTGACGAAATTGTAAATGCCCCCTTTTCCGTTTTCGTCGCCGGCGTACCAATTCTGCACCGTGCTGTACTTCACCTCGGCGTTCTTCGCCGCGGAGATCTCCACCACCGCGGCGTGCAGCTGGTTCTCGTCGTACGCGGGCGCCGTGCACCCCTCCAGGTACGAAACGTACGAGTCCTCCTCGGCGACGATCAGCGTGCGCTCGAACTGGCCGCTCGACTCGGCGTTGATGCGGAAGTACGTCGAGAGCTCCATCGGCGACTTCACGCCCTTGGGGATGTAGCAGAAGGAGCCGTCGCTGAACACCGCCGCGTTGAGCGCGGTGAAGTAGTTGTCCCCGACCGGCACGACGGAGCCGAGGTGCTCTTTGATGAGCTCGGGGTACTCCTTGATCGCCTCGGAGATGGAACAGAAGATGACGCCCACCTTGGCGAGATCTTCGCGGAACGTCGTCGCGATGGACACCGAGTCGAAAACCGCGTCGACGGCGACGTTCGAAAGCCGCTTCTGCTCCGAGAGCGGAATGCCGAGCTTGTCGAACGTCTTCAACAGCTCGGGATCCACCTCGTCCAGGCTCTTCTTCTTCTCCATCACCTTCGGCGCGCTGTAGTACGAAACAGCCTGGTAGTCGATGTCGGGGTACCGGTTGTCGGACCAATCGGGCTCCTCCATGGTGAGCCACTTGCGGAACGCCTTGAGCCGAAACTCGAGCATCCACTCCGGCTCGTTCTTCTTCGCGGAGATGATACGCACGGTCTCCTCGGAAAGACCCTTGGGAATGGTGTCCGTCTCGATGTCCGTCACGAAACCAGCCTTGTACGGCTTCGCGAGCATCTGCTGGATCTTGTCAACCTGTTTTCGTCGCGGCGGGGGAGGAAGATTGGTTTTTCGCGAAAAGGAAGGGGAGGCTGTCAGCGCGAGTGCCGGGCTCGCGCTTCTCCGAGAGAAGATTTCGTCACGCGTGCGGCGGATCACGAGGGGGCGCGGGTTCGGGAGAGGCGCGTCACGCGAGCGCACCTCTTCGGCCTTGGCGTCCATCTCGGGGGCGTCGGTGATAGCCTCCGCGCGCGCGGCGAGGCGCGCGCCGCGAGCGGCGCCGCGCGCGTTTCGGCCACGGAAGGTTGCCGACGTCGCCTTGGCGTGGAATCTTTTACCCGAGAGACGCGTCGCGTTCGTGGGGGCGCGGGCGGTCGCCGTCCCGGCGGCGACCGCGCCGACGCTCGCTAAAGCGCTCGACATGACGTTCGGACTGGGAGCGTGCGTCCCCTCGCCGACCAACGCTGCGCGTCAGTGAGTGGGGAGCCGCGCGCTGAGGGGGTCGACGTGTCGCCCGGTGGATTTCCGAGCTCTTTTGGCGGCCGCACAAGATATCGATCAATTGAACGATAATTTCCGTATGGGAAGCCGGTCTCCGAAAAACGCACAAAAGTGTCCGTCCGACCGACAGCGAGATCCAGTTTTTTTTTTGGGCGTGGTGCCGTATCGATCTCGAAGCCGAACTCCTCGGACCTCGGTGCGTTTTCGTTCGCGGACCTGTGTTCCATCGGTGTTTCTCGTTCGCGCCGAACCCTGCCGCCACACCTCCGCCGCGCTCGCGGCGCCCCGCCGCGTCGCCGCGATGGTCTCCGCGGCGGCGCTCCGCGCGTTCGCGCTGGTCTCCGCCGTCAAGCTCGCGCTCGTGCCGTGCTACCGCTCCACGGACTTCGAGGTGCACAGGAACTGGCTCGCGGTCACGGGCACGCTTCCCATGCGCGAGTGGTACGTCGACGCGACGAGCGAGTGGACGCTGGATTACCCCCCGCTCTTCGCGCACTTCGAGCGGTTCCTCGCGCTCTTCGCGCGGCTCGCGGACCCCGGCATGCTGACGGTTCAGAGCCAGCCCTACGCCTCGTTCGCGTGCGTGGTGTTCCAGCGGTGCTCGGTGATCGCCGCGGATTCGGTGTTGGCGCTCGGCGCGTTCCGCGCCGCGAGTCGCGGGGCGGTCGCGGCGACGAACCGTCGGACCGGAGAAGAGCGAAAACACGAAACCTCCGACGCGACCTACGCGTCGTCTCCGGTCGCGCTGGCGGCTCTGTTCGTGCTGTTCAACCCCGGGTTGTTGCTGGTGGACCACGTGCACTTCCAATACAACGGCGTCGCGCTCGGCCTCCAGCTGTGCGCCGTCGCCGCCGCCAACGAAGGCGCGCCTCTGCTGGCCGCGTTTCTCTTCTCCGTCCTCGTGCACTTCAAGCACGTCTTCGCGTACGCCGCGCCCGCGTTCGCCGCGCACCTCATCGCGCACCACACGCCGGGCCTGCGAACGCTCTTCGCGCGACAAAAAAGCGCGCGAAGGATGAAGGAACCCCAAAGAAAAAAAGCATTCCGCGCCGTCGCGACGCGGCTCGCCGCGTACGCCGGCGTCGCCGCCGGCGTCACCGCCGTCTCGCTCGGCCCGTTTGTCGCGTTCGGCCAAACCGCGATCGTCACACAGCGTTTATTCCCGTTCGGCAGGGGTCTGTCGCACGCGTACTGGGCGCCCAACTTTTGGGCGATGTACAACGCGGCGGACAAGACGCTCGCGAAGGCGCTTCGAATTCCTTCGCCGCTAGGGAACCTCGCGGGGGGCATGACCGGGCACGGCGGAACCGGCGGCGCGACGCACGTCGCGTTACCTCGCGTATCGCCGCGTGCTACGTTTTTCTTGACGCTCGCGGCGTCCGCCCCGGCCATCTACGCGCACGCCTTTCGAACGGAAACGTCTTCCCTCAAACCCTCCGCCTTGCCTCGCCTGGTGGCGCACGTCTCGCTGTGCGCGTTTGTCTTCGGGTGGCACGTGCACGAGAAAGCCGTGTTGATGGTCGTCGCGCCGCTCGGCGTCGCGGCCGCGCTCGACGCCGCCGACAACTCGGTGTCTATTGAGACGTTTAACAAACGCGCCGGCGAGTTCGTGTTTCTAACCGTCACGGGAACGTACGCGTTGTTTCCCCTGCTGTTCGAACCGAGGGAGTGGCCGATCAAGGTGAGCGCGCTCGCGTTGTGGACCGTCGCGTCGCTCGGCGCGGCGCGCGACGCCAGGCACACGAGGAGAAAAACGTCTGCCGGGACGCTCGTTAATCCGCGAATCCTCACAAACTGGCAATCTGTTTACCTGTTCGTGCTTCTTCCCCTCGTGGAGGTTTACGTGTGCCACGCGCACGAGTTTCTGTTCGGCGCAGAGAAAATGGCGTTCCTGCCTTTAGCGCTCGTCTCGGTGACGTGCGCGTCGGGCGTGTGTTTTATCTGGGTTCAGCAGGTAAGCGCGTACGTCACTGAGGTGGCGTTCTCGGGAAACGTCGGGAAACGTGTTGAAACGTCCCTTTTAGTTCGAAACGCGGCGGGTAAGGCATCGACCGAGACGCGGTAGCGACGTTTAGTCACACGCGTGTAGTGTGTGTTGTATTATTTGTATGAATAAACAAGCGAACAGCTCTACCGCGGCTAAAAGGCATTTAAACGAACGACGTCATAGACCGACGCGTTTCCAAGTCATCGTAATCTCACTTTGTCTCGCCGGCGGTCCCCGCCGCCGCCTCGGCTCTTTCCTTCTGCTTCTCGCGCCCGAACGCGAACGCGCCGAGCGTGGTGATGGTGTACCCTATCACGCCCTGCGCGCTGATGGGGTTCTGGAACACGAACACGGATACGACGGTGGTGAAGACGTTCTTCACGTTCCCGAGCACCTGCATGGACAGCGCGCCGACTTCGCCGGTCACGGCGAACTGCGTGAGGTTCACTAAAAACGCGCCACTGCAGTTCGCCGCCAGCGCCGCGCTTAGTCGTTGGTTACCGTACACGAACGCTAACTTCTCCGCGATGACGTTCGTGCCTTCCACGAAACACGACATCGGAAGCAGCGTGGTCATCGAAAACAGGCTCATCCACCGCAACAGAGACATGGAATCGAGGCCGGCCTCTTTGCCGAGCAGGAGCTCCTGCAGGCAAGACTTGACGCCGCGCGCGACGTTTGACGCAAACACCAGGCACACGCCCAGCGCGTGGAATCTCGGTTCGCCCCCCGCGGCGAGCATCGCGCCGCCCATCACGGGCACGAGCGTGATCCATATCCTCGCCCGCTCTCTTTTGCCCAGGATCACCACCCCCGCCGCGGCGGTGAACGCCGGCGACGACGCCGCCAGGGCTTGCTCCAGGCTCACCTCGACGTACTTGAACGACGCCACCGCGAGCGCGACGGAGACCGCCAGCGTCTGCGACAGCGCGAACACCTTCCTCGCGTCGCGCCAGGTCTTGAGCGGCGCGCGCCGACTCCACCCCACGTTCGCGCTGAACTCGCACCAGCAGAACGACACGAGCATGTGCAGGAACGTGAGGAACACGGGCAGCCCGAAGTCGCCGCTCATCAGCAGCTTGTTGGTCGTGATCAGCATCACGGTGGAGCAGTACCACCCCGCCACCGCGGCGACCGCCCGGACGGGGACACGCGCAGGTCTGCGCGCGCCGGAGGACTCGCCCGGAGCGAGGCCATCATCAGGCTTCGACGGCGCCATCCTCCCGGTCGCCTCCCGGTCGTGCGGCGAGATGTGGCGCGTAGGCTGTCGCGCCGTCTTCGGCCACATCATTTATCAGCGGTGATGATGCGCTTGAACCCCGAAAACCGCGAAACGATCGGCGCGTTCGATCGAGCGCGCCGGGTTTTCATCGGGTCTCGCCGTTCGTTTTTTCTTTTTCCCGCGAAACCTCGCGCTCGCGCGGTTTTCACTTCACGTCTCTCGTGCTTTTATCCTCGCGGCAAGGTTTCTTGCCGCTTTGGTCTTTTCGACACGACGAGAGGCGTCGCGCGT
>ENA-OUOG01000385-OUOG01000385.1-marine-metagenome-genome-assembly--contig:-NODE-385-length-58304-cov-13.565992_pt1 | contig 58304 bp, 54 predicted proteins | sample MGYA00248635_ERZ508505 | MGnify/ENA primary metagenome ERZ508505 (study PRJEB26176, sample SAMN06267871) | marine metagenome | isolation source: Saanich Inlet, British Columbia, Canada | place: Pacific...
GGAACTTTCATTAAAAATTTTTCCCTCCTTGAGAGCCTGTCCGACTTTTCGGGAAGGGTTAGAGAAGTGACTATTTTTCATCAGAATGGATAAATTTTGCTCTTCTACCCATTCAAAGCCTCTCTAACAGCTATACATTTTGTCAAAATCCCTTCCAATTTATCCAACTGTAGCATTGTGTGAGGATCACTTTTGGCTTCACTCGGGTTGGGGTGAACTTCCATAAAAAATCCATCGGCTCCGGTAGCAATAGCCGACAAAGCAATAGATTCAATCAGTGTTGGGTCACCACCTGTGACTCCTTCCGTTTTATTTGGTTTTTGAACGGAATGAGTGCAATCCATAATCACTGGAGCTCCTAACTTTTTCATTCTATGAATTGCGGTAGCGTCTACAATCAAATCCGAGTAACCAAACGTAGTTCCTCTTTCGCATAGCCAAACATTTTTATTTCCCGTAGAAAGCACTTTTTCTAAAGGAAATACCATTGCCTCTGGCGACAAAAACTGTCCTTTTTTAATGTTTACTCCACATCCAGAATTTCCGGCTGCAAGCAATAATTCTGTTTGTCTGCACAAAAAAGCCGGAATTTGTAAATGGTCTACAAATTTTGCCACATGTTCTACTTCATGACTTTCGTGCACATCTGTAATCGTGGGCACTCTTAAATCTTTCCCTATTTGTTTCAAAATATTCAAAGCGACATCGTCTCCAATTCCCGTAAAACTATCAAGTTTGGAACGGTTGGCTTTTCGATAACTTCCCTTGAAGATAAAATCGATATCCAGTTTTTCGCAAATTCGTTTTACTTCTTTACCAATTTTAAAAGGAATGATATCGTCTTCAATGGCACAAGGTCCAGCTATTAGCGTAAATTTTTTCATATTATTTTAATTCTGAACCCTGAGGTTTTGAGTTAACTCAAAATATCTCGAAGGGTGGGTTTGTTTATTCTAAGTCACCCTTCGAGACAATTTTTCGGTAGAAAAATTCCTCAGGGTTCGATTATCAATTATTTATCTTCTCCTCTCGCTTTACTTCCCAGATATCCACTATGATGCCTAAGCGCATATTGTTCTTTTGTAAAACCAATTCTTTTCATCAGCAGTACAATAATTATATCTCCAATAACTGTCATTGCAGTAGTAGAAGTGGTAGGCGCAAGCCCCAGCGGACACACTTCTTTGGGAGCACCTGTGTATAGTGAAACATCACTGAATTGTGCTAAATCACCTTCTAGGTTGCCGGTTAGCCCAATGATTTTAATCTCCGGAAATAATCTTTTTACCAAGGTTTCAAGCTCAACAATTTCTCTTGTTTTTCCAGAATTAGAGATCAAGAACAAGATGTCATTTTTTTGAACAATTCCTAAATCTCCATGCTGAGATTCGCTCGGATGCAGAAATACCGCAGGGGTTCCAGTAGACGCAAGAGTTGTGGCAATATTTACACCAATTTGACCTGCTTTTCCCATTCCACTTATCACCACTTTTCCACCTTTTTGGTGAACTTGCTCTTCGATTAGAGCAACAGCTTGTTCAAAGTTTTTATTTACCACCAAATTCTGCAGCGCTTTTACTTCACTGTTGATAATTTCCTGGATTTCATCTTTCATACTTCAATTAAATTTCGCTCAAAGATAAGGAAATCTGGCAAGAATATAGAGTTTGAATTGTTAGTTTAAAGCTGATTCTAATTTTTAGATATTTTACAATGCCAATTGTGTCTTGAATAGTTCTGATTTCTAATTCGAAACATGTTTTGTCAGAACTATTTTATAACAAGAAGGCTCATTGTGGTCGTCCGGAACTAAAGCGATTCTAGCTTGAAGTTGACCTAAAGAATCGCACTGCTTCGTGGTAATAATATGGGAATATGAGATTCTGATTAGTACGATAATTTATGTTAATATTTGATTACACAGCCAATCTATTAGTTAAAGGAGGATAAAAGTTTTTTCTCTCTATCTGTAAAGACCATGTTTGCTGTATAATATCCAAACTGCGATGGCAATTACTCCAGAGCGATTCACAATTAAGGTGAAATTATTTCACTTTATATAACTTCCAGAAGTATCTGTGTATTTTATCAAGCCTTTTCTTGAATCTCTTTATGAGATTTTTTTTGCAAATGGTCAACCAACGATTTTCAATGATGCAAACTTCCTTAATCGCTCCAAAGTTTCAAACTAAGGTCGTCATCGTTAACTAGGACATTCATTTCTTTTTTTTGTATTTTTATGTAAAACTGAATTCCTATGATAACTCAATCTATTTCACACACAATCGTAATAGAGGGTAGCAATTCGCGCCCGATAACAATAGATTTGTCTCTGTGCAAAAGCCAAAAAGAAAAGTTGCCTGTTGTAATTTTTTGTCATGGATACAAAGGATTCAAAGATTGGGGGTGCTGGAATTTGGTGGCCGATTTTTTTACTCAAAACGGGTTTCATTTTTTAAAGTTCAATTTTTCTCACAATGGAGTTACCCCTGAAAATCCCATTGATTTTGCTGATTTGGAGGCATTTGGAAATAACAATTACACCAAAGAATTGGCAGATTTAGATTTTGTATTGAATTGGCTGGAAACAGATTGCAAAGAGAAAGATCAAATTGAGCTGAACTCTATTTACGCAATTGGACACAGCCGAGGAGGTGGAATCGTAAGTTTGGCAACTGCCAAAGATTCTCGTATTAAAAAAACAATAACGTGGGCGAGTGTCTTTGATCTTACGGAAAGACTACCAAAAAACATTTCGGAATGGAAACAAGCCGGAGTGATTCATGAGTTAAATGGGAGAACAGAACAGGAAATGCCACTTTACTTTCAGTTTTTTGAGAATACCGAAATGAATAAGAAAGAGTTGTCAATTGCTCATCAGGGTAAGAAAATTAACACCCCATTTTGTATCATTCACGGAGCCGAAGATAAGGCGGTGGATTACGAAGATGCCACAAAACTACATGAGGTCATTCCCACCTCTGAACTCATCATAATGGAGCATGCTGGCCATACATTTGGGAGTTCTCATCCATGGGATAACTCTGAGCTCCCCCAAGATTTAATACAGATTGTGGAAGAATCTTTGTTGTTTCTAAAAGGCTAATCTTTTATTTTTACCAAATCAGACTCGCTTGATACTGTGCAGTTGAATAGAGTGATGCACCTAATTAATAGGTGTGCTGTTCTTTTTATTATCGATGAGTTTAGTGTAAAGAATGATAGTTTCTTTTGCTTCTTTTACATCGTGTACACGCAAAATATTTGCCCCTCCCAAAAGAGCAAAACTGTGCAAAGCGGTACTGCCGTTTAATGCTTCGGCTGGAGAAATATTTAATACTTTGTGAATCATTGATTTTCTGGAAACTCCAATCAATATAGGGAGGTTTAACAACGAAAAATGAGAAAGGTTATGCAGTAATTCGTAATTGTGTTCAATTGTTTTTCCGAATCCAAACCCTGGATCTACTAAGATATCATGTACCCCAAGCGTTTTCAATTCTTCCACTTTTGCTGCGAGAGAATAAAACACTTCGGTAACCACATTTTCGTAGGTTGGTTTGTTCTGCATGTTTTGCGGATTTCCTCGCATGTGCATGAGGCAATAAGGCACTTGCAATTCTCGCACAGTGGCAAACATGTTCGCATCTAATTCTCCGGCCGAAATATCATTAATCATTGCGGCTCCTGCCTTTATTGCAGCCCGAGCAACTTTGCTGCGAAAGGTATCTACAGAAATTATGGTTTGTGGAAAATTGGAAAGAATCAATCCTATCGCAGGAACCACTCTATTTAGTTCTTCCTCCTCACTTACTTCGGCTGCTCCTGGTTTTGAAGAATACCCACCAATATCCAAAATAGTCGCTCCCTCTTTTATCATGCTGGATGCTTGCTGGAGTATTTTTTCTTCTGTTTCTAAGGTTCCACCATCGTAAAACGAATCGGGAGTGACATTTAAAATTCCCATAACAATTGGGGAATCAAGATTTAATAATTTACCTTTACAATTAATTGTCATACAAAATTTATAGAGTTATCATGAGTAATACTTCACAGCAATACGACACAATAATAAGTAAATGCGAAGATATATTTAGCAAAAAAACGAAAGATTATGGAACTGCTTGGAGAATTTTAAGAACGAGTTCGCTTACAGATCAAATTTTTATAAAAGCTCAACGAATAAGAACTCTAGAAGAAAAAGGTGTAAGCAAAGTAGGAGAAGGAATTGAAGACGAATTTATCGGAATAATAAACTATTGTGTGATGGCAATTATTCAATTGGAACTGAAAGATAATTCGCAATTGGAATTAGCTACTGAGGTAGCTAGTAATTTGTACAAAAAATACTTTTTGGAGGCAAAATCATTGATGGAGAAAAAAAATCATGATTACGGTGAAGCTTGGCGAGATATGAGGGTTTCATCCTTCACTGATTTGATTTTAATGAAATTACTTCGTGTAAAACAAATTGAAGACAACAAGGGAGAAACTATCATGAGCGAAGGGATTGACGCCAACTACTACGACATGATTAATTATTCTGTATTTGCCTTGATTCAAATGACCGAAGAAGCTCAATAGTCCATTATCTAATTGTTAACGATTCTCAAAAAAGAGAGGATTTTACTATTTTAGTTAAATTTTTATCCAATATTATGAAGTACCTTGTTTATCTATCTCGAATTATTGTAGGTTCAGTTTTTGTTGTTTCTGGATTAATAAAAGCCAACGACACGTTAGGTTTTTCTTATAAATTGGAAGAGTATTTTTTGCCCAATGCGCTGGGTTCTTTCTGGACTCTATTTTACGACTATTCATTGCCACTAGCCATAATGGTTTGTGTAGCAGAAGTGGTGTTGGGATTGTCCCTTATTTTTGGTACTAAATTCAAACTCACCGTTATCGCTATCACAGGATTTTTGGTGTTTTTTGGATTCTTGACCTATTACACGGCTCAGTGCGATCCTCATGCAATTATTACTTACACCAATAGTGCCGGGGAGGAAGTTTCAGGAACACCTATGTGTGTGCTTGATTGCGGTTGTTTTGGAGATGCTCTAAAAGGTTCTTTGGGTCGTTCTTTAACTCCTTGGGAGTCTTTTCAAAAAGACATGGTTTTGCTGTTTTTTACGATTTTCTTGTTCTTTGGATTCAAGTCACAAACCCTGAATAACGAGCGAAAAGATAAAATTATGATAGGAGGTTCTTTGCTGTTTACAGCAGGATTTGCAGGTTATGTTTTTGGTTGGTGGATGCCGCTTAGTTTCCTTGCAATAGCCGCTTTATTATACTTGATAATCAAATGGTTTTATGTAAAAAAAGGTCGAGAATGGATCATTCTTGGGATGCTTATTACGATTTCGAGCGTTTTTTCCTGGTACACATTGAATTACCTTCCGGTAAAAGACTACCGCCCTTATGCAGTGGGTAATAATGTTTCAGAATTAATGAAAACATCTGACGATTACAGAGAAGAATTTAGAAAAGTGTTTTTGAATGAGATAATGGCGGATTTCCAAACTGATATGGAGTCAGATTTTAAGCAATACTTGGAGCAAGACACCCTGTATCAAAAAGGATTTGATTCAGATTCGGCACAAATAGAATATGAACGGAACATATTTGAAGAAATAAAATTTGGGTACGAATCAGAAGGATATGAAAAAGCAGATTCCCTTGCACTAGACTCGATGGAGGCAGCTAAACTATTGCCCCCCGTGTACTACTCGATGTACTACCTCCAGAACAAAGAAACCAAAGAGCGAGACTACTTTAAAAGTACCGAATACATGGCCAACAGAATGTGGGAAACATGGGAATATGTGTACGTAATGGTGAACCCACAAACGGGAGAAACGCAAGAAGTAGCAAAATCTGAATTTGATGAAGAGGAATGGGCAGCCAAAGGATTCGAAAAGAAAAGCTTTGCCTCAGTGATAGAAAAGGAAGGGTATGAGGCCAAAATTCCTGCAGAATTTAATTTTAATGATCAATCTGCCAACGACCAAATTCAAAGAAGCGACACGTACACGTTTTTGGCAGTGTGTTGGGATTTAGATTTGGCTAATAAAAAAGGATTGAATAAACTCAATAAATTGAATGCATTCGCTCAAGAAAATGGATACAATTTTATAGCTGCCACTTCTACCATGTCTAAGGTAGATTCTGTGATTGCCAATAATGAACTTAATTTTACTTTCATTTCGGGAGACGATAAGGTGTTGAAAACGATTGTTCGGTCTAATCCTGGAGTGATTGTGCTTAAAAATGGAACTATTTTAGGAAAATGGGGCACCAAAACAATCCCAAACCCTAAAAGAATGAAAAAATACCTTTCGAAATTATAATAATGGATGTACAAGGCATCATTGACCGAGTTAGGTATTCTGCACCAGTAAATGCAGGGAGAAGAATTCTAAAGAAATTAAGTTTTCCTGGTTTTGAGAAAATGTCATTGTACGATGCACTTAAGTTTGTGAAAGAAGCTTTTATGAGAAGCGACATTGCCACCAAAAGTGCGGCTATTTCGTTTAAGCTATTTATTGCTTTGTTCCCCGCAGTAATTTTGTTGCTTTCGCTTATTCCTTACGTCCCAATAGAAAATTTTCAGGAGGATTTATTGAATAGCATTGCCACTATCCTGCCCGAAAATGTTGAAACTATCATTTTTCAAACGATAGAGGATTTAATTCTCAAAACACACACAGGTTTTCTTTCGGTTGGTTTTGTGCTAACCATCTATTACGCATCGAGTATCATCAACTCAATTCTCACCACTTTTTCAAAGTCTTATCAAATAGAAATCACCCGAAATCCATTTAAGCAAAGAGTAATATCTCTTGTGTTGATGATTATTATCACTCTGATGATGTTAGTTGGTTTTTCCTTGATTCTCTTCAGCGAATCTGCTATTAGCTATTTTCTTTCTACCTATGTATGGGAAAGCGAATGGATTACTTTTGGTTTAAGATTAGCTAAATGGGTAGCGGTTTTCTTGTTGTTTGTGCTTTCTATTTCTACCTTATACAATGTAGCTTTGATTCGAAGAAAAGGATGGATGATGCTATCGGCCGGAGCAACTTGGGCTACGGTTTTCATTATTTTGGCCTCGTTGGGAATGAGTTTTTACATTGATAATTTTGATTCTTACAACAAGCTTTATGGGTCCATTGGTTCCCTTATTGTTTTTTTAATTTGGATCAATATTTCCTCTACAATCCTTATCATGGGATTCGAGTTGTACGCCAAATCCAATACTTTAATCCATGAAGATGAATAGAAAACTTGTTTTTTTGATAGGATTTATGGGAAGTGGCAAGTCTACTATTGGAAAAAGAATGGCAAAGCAGCTCAACTACCAGTTTATTGATACCGATCAGTATATCGAAAAAATGGAAGGCAAAACGATTGCTCAACTTTTTGAAGAAATAGGAGAGAGCGGATTCAGAAAACGAGAAATGGCTGTACTCAATGATTTGGAAAGTTTGGAAACGAACCATGTAATTGCTACTGGCGGAGGTATGCCCTGTAGCCAAGCTCGATTGGATAAAATGCTAGAAATGGGCACAGTTATCTATTTAGAAATAGATGCCAAAAGTGTTTTACAGAGAGTCTCGCAAGGAAAAAATGTGAGACCTATCCTGTCGGGGTTGACTCCCTCCGCGATGGATGCGAAAATTCGTGAATTAATGAAAAAGAGATTGCCTTACTATGAGCAAGCAAATCTTACAATCTCAAGTTTAGACGCTAAGAAAATTGATTTTAACACATTACTCAATTAAGTTTTTCGGCAATTTTTCACCTTAAGGTGACAATACTTCATTTATTATAGAAAATTGATATACAGTATTTTAAATTGATTTCACTTAGTTTTTTGAATATCATTTTTCATAATCACCACAATTAGAACAATACTTGTACACTTGGTATAAAAAAACAAGAACAACATGAAAGTATTAGTGATAGGAGGAGGGAATATGGGCTTAACCTATGCCGAAGGGATGGCAGATTCGGTGTATTTGAATCGGAGAAAATTGATGATTCAAGACATTGGAGAAGATACTTTGGAAAAAATCTCGGCAGACAGTAGATTTGAGGCATACAAACAACTGGAAGAGTGTTTGCCTATTGCCAATATTGTGTTTATAGCGGTAAAACCTTACCACTGCGAGGACTTATTTGCCATAATGAAAGGGATGGTTAATTCCAATCAATTAATAGTGAGTCTTGTGGCTGGGCTCAAAATTGAGACAATTCAGGAACAACTCGGAATTAACAAAATTGTGAGAACAATGCCAAATTTGCCAGCCAAGGTAGGAAAAGGAATCACCTCTTTTACAGAATCTGAAGGCGTATCGAGAGTAGAGTTGTTGATGGTGCGGAACCTGCTAGATACCACAGGAACTTCCATTCACGTATCAAGCGAAAATTTTATAGATAAGTCAACGGGCATTTCCGGATCAGGACCAGCCTATGTATTTTACTTTATGCAAAGTATGATGGAGGCAGCTCGCAAAATGGGATTTTCGGAAAATGATTCAAAAGTACTGGTTTCACACACATTTGAAGGTGCTGTAGAATTGTTTAGTCAAGGAAATATTTCTCCTGCAAAGTGGATGGATAAAGTAGCATTAAAAGGAGGAACTACTCAAGCTGCTTTGGACTCAATGGAGGACAACAACGTGAACGAATTAATCAAAGAAGCTGCCTATGCGGCTTTTAATAGAGCAGTTGAATTGGGTAACGAATAACAAGCGGTAGCAATCGCTCCCGATAGTATACCTATTTTGAACTCCTGAAGTTCGTTAGCGAATCAAGAACAGCTGGCAGATGAAAGAATATCTATAATCACTTCCATCTGAAAAAGAATTATTCCTGCATCAAATTTTCTTCCAAGAAGGAAGTCATTTTGTTAAATAGGTGTAGTCTAGTTTTTCCGCCATAAATCCCGTGATTTCTGTTTGGATAAATAAACATGTCAAATTCTTTGTTCTCTTTTACCAAGGCATTCACCATTTCATAAGTGTTTTGCGGATGCACATTGTCGTCTCCGCCACCATGCACAAGTAAGAAAGCACCTTTTAGTTTTTCTACGTGATTAATGGGAGAATTGTCGTCATAGCCACTGCCATTTTCTTGAGGAGTTCTCATAAAACGCTCTGTATAAATATTGTCGTAATACCTCCAGTTGGTAACAGGAGCAACCGCAATACCAGCTTTAAAATAATCGGCACCTTTTGTCATACAAAGTGAAGCCATATATCCTCCGTAACTCCAACCTTGTATTCCAATATTTTTGCTGTCTGCATAAGGTAGACTACCCACGTAGGTTGCTGCACTTATCATGTCTTCTGTTTCCAATTTACCAAGTTGTTTGTAAGTGGAGTGCTTAAAATCTCTGCCTCTGTACATCGTTCCTCTTGTTTCTATGCACACTACCAAAAATCCTTTTTTTGCCAATAAGTGATGCCACATCATGGTGCTTCCTCCCCAAGAATCTTTTACCACGTTGTTTCCTGGACCATTGTATCCTGTCATGAATACTGGGTATTTCCTTCCTGGGTCAAAATCTGCAGGTTTTATCATCCATGCATTTAGTTTGGTTCCTTCACCATTGTCAAATTGAAAGAATTCTTTGTTTGGTAAGTCATATTTATCCAATCTGTTTTTTAGAGATTGGTTATCTTCCAAAACTTTAATTTGTTTCCCGTTTGCTTCGTGCAACGAGATAAAAGAAGGGGTGTTAGCGTCCGAATGGTAATTTACGTAGTACTTCATTCCTTTGCTAAAAAAGGTAGAATTGTTCCCTTTGCGGGTAGAAAGTTTTTTCTTTCCACTACCGTCTAGATTTACCACATACAATTCTTGTTGTGTGGCACCATTTTCAGCGGACAAATAATAAATAAGTCCATTTTCCTCATCCATTCCCTGGATTTCAATTACATCCCAATTTCCTTTGGTTATTTGAGTTTGTTTTCCGTCTAAGGTATTCAGATAAATGTGGTTGTAGCCATCCTTTTCACTCATCCATAAGTAAGTGTTGTTATCGGCAAGGAAAGTCAAATTATCATGAATATCGATGTAAGTTTCAGCAGTTTCGGTATAAAACGCTTTGGCTTGCAGTGCTACTTGTTTTTGAGGTAATTCATCCTTGGTGTTCACTTGCAACAACTCTAGTTTGTTTTGCAATCTATTGAGTTTTGTAATAGCCAATACCTCAGGTTTTTTGGTCCAATTAATTCTTGGAATGTAATATTCTTCGGTATCATTGATTGAAACCGGAACAGATTCTTGTTTCCAAATGTCGTACACAGATACACTAATTTTGGAGTTGTCTTCACCAGCTTTTGGGTACTTAAATCGATATTCCATTGGGTACAAAGGTCCGTAGTAATCCAAATGAAACTCTCTTACTTTGCTCTCATCAAAGGTAAGGTAGGCGATTTTTGTTCCGTCTTCGTTCCATTCAAATCCTTTGTGGACGGCAAATTCTTCTTCATACACCCAGTCGGTAGCTCCATGAATAATCTCATTCAGTTTTCCCGTTTGCGTTACTGCAAATTCCTTTCTTGTTTCCAAATTCATAAAAAACAAGTTGTTTTCTCTTACAAAGGCAACGTGAGTTCCAGCCGGAGAAATTTCTGCCAACCTTTGCTTACCTAGCTTTCGGTCCGAAAGTGGAGTTGTTTTTTTTGTTTTTAAATCGTAAATGTAGTAGTATGATTTGCTCGATCTTCTGTAAATGGATTCCTGATCTGAAGCAATCATTACCTTTGTCTCATCCGCATTAAACTGATATTCATCGATAGGTATCGGGTTCCCTTCTTCATCTTTCAAATCCATAAATGTGAAGAGTGTAGCCACTTTTTCATAGGTAGCGTAGGAGTATTTATTTACTTCTGGTCCATTTTCTCCATTATCCAACGTTGTAAAATGTTTTCCGTCATTCATTGAGCTTACTCCTCTAACGCTCTTTCCGTAGAATTCTCCCGAGTACCAAATCAATTCATTAGAAAGTAAGTTAGCCGATGAGGTTTGTGAGTTTCTTGCTTCTGGAGTAGAGACCTGAGAAGTTTTTTCTATTTGCGTTGTGCTGCAACTTAATGTGCTAATCGAGAAAAGTAGGGCAATAAATAGACTGTTTTTCATATGTGTTATTTTAAAGAAAACGAATATAATCATTTCTAAAAAAAAAGGACCTTGCTCATTAGAAATTAAAAAGGATAGAGGTTTGTTTCGAAATGATTTTAATCATGAAAAAAATCGTTCTTTTTTTATTTATATTTGTTCTAAATAAAAACAAGCAGTGAAATTATCAGAGTGTAACACATCCTATAAAGGGGAGATTCTCGAAGTTTTGGAGTCAGATTTTGACAGTAAACTCATGGAATATGGAATAATTCCAGGTGCCGAATTGGTGGTGCTTAACAAAGCTCCGTTTAATGGACCTATATATGTTTCAATAGGGTCGCAAAAAATTGCAATAAGAAAAGATGAAGCTTCCTTTATTACCTTGAAATGAAAAAATTACACGTTGCACTTATAGGAAACCCAAACGTAGGTAAAACTACTTTGTTCAATAGATTGTGTGGAGTAAATCAGAAGACTGGAAACTACCCCGGTGTTACTGTTGATAAAAAGTCAGGAAAATTTAAACACCTAGATTTTAAAATTGAGGTGACAGATTTGCCGGGCTTTGATAGTATTTATCCAAAATCTATGGATGAGGAGTTGGTGGTGAAATACTTGAAAAATAATTCGGGTAAAAATCATATTGATAAGGTGATTTTTGTTGCAGATGGAACGAACATCAAAAAGAATTTGTACCTGTTGTCACAAGTGAAAGATTTGGGGTATGACATAATTCTTGCGATTAATTTGATAGATATTGCAAAAAGAAAGGGAATTCAAATAGACACTCATTATTTATCTGAGGAATTTGGGATTCATGTAGTCGAGATTTCTGCCAGAAAGGGAGAAGGAGTTGATGAATTAAAATCTGCCTTGTTGCTAGATTCACCGCAATCTAAAGCAGATGATTTAAAATATTTAAAAGAAGAAAATCACGAGATTTTACAATCATTTGTTGAAAAACACAAGGCCAAAAATAAGTATACGGCATTTTTGAGTATCACTCAAGAGAATACTCTGCCAGAGGTAAATGTAAAGAAATGGAAATCGGAAGAAGCGATTTTGAGGTATCAGTTTGTGCGCAAAGTACTAGAAGGATCTATCCGTATTGATAAATCTCTTGCCACTGACGCAACTTCCAAAATTGATTCAGTGTTGATGCACCCGTTAGGCGGATATGCAATTTTTCTTGGTGTATTATTAGTCATTTTTCAATCCGTTTTTTCTTTGGCATCTTACCCAATGGCGTGGATAGAAAGTTTTTTTAGTTGGTTTCATGATGTAACTCAATCTGCTCTCACTCCGGGTAGTTTTACCAGTTTTATTACCGAAGGATTAATTCCAGGAATAGAAGGTGTGGTTATTTTTGTTCCTCAAATTGTGATTTTGTTTTTTTTCTTCGCGATTTTGGACGAAAGTGGTTATATGAACCGTATAATCTACCTGATGGATAGATTGATGCAAAAAGTAGGAATGAGCGGAAAAAGTGTCGTTCCACTTATTTCGAGTTTTGCCTGTGCAGTTCCAGCCATTATGGCTACTCGAACTATCGAAAACAAAAGAGAAAGACTCATTACAATCTTAGTAGCCCCCTTGTTGACTTGTTCTGCACGGCTACCTGTGTATACAATTCTGATTGGTTTACTGGTTCCAGACACCAAATTATTTGGGTTTATGAGCGTTCAGGCTCTGGTTTTGCTGGCTATGTATTTACTTGGAATTATCACTTCGGTATTGGCAGCCCTAATTTTTAAGTACATCATTAAAAATGAGTACAGAAGTTTTTTTATTACGGAAATGCCTCGCTACCTTTTGCCCAGCCTTAAAAACGTTGTGTTTACAATTTGGGAAAATACAAAAGCATTCATTTGGAATGCGGGAAAGATAATCGTGGCTGCGTCCATTATTTTATATGTTTTGGGAACAAATGGTGGAGATAAATTTAGAAATACCGAACAGTTTGTTCAAAACAAATATCCTGAGCTATCCCAGACAGAGCTTGCACCTAAGATTTCTTCCTATGAGTTAGAACATTCTTATTTAGGAATGATGGGAAAATCAATAGAGCCCGCAATAATTCCTTTGGGATATGACTGGAAAGTGGGAATCGCTCTTATTAGTTCAATTGCCGCTAGAGAGGTTTTCGTAGGAACAATGTCCATTATTTATAGCATAGATTCTGAGGAAGATTTATCTATCATGCAAAAGTTGGAAAAAGAGACAAACAGTAATACTGGAAAGCCTACTTTTAATTTTGCTACCTGTATTTCTCTCCTGTTATTTTATGCTTTTTCCTTGCAATGTATGAGTACAATTGCCGTTACTTATAAAGAAACTAAATCCATAAAATGGACTGGAATTCAATTCCTGTACATGACTATTTTAGCTTACCTAGTTTCGTTCGCTGCCTATCAAATTTTAGTATGATGCAAGTATTATTGACCTACACATTATTTACTTTCTCCATATTCTATTTGGTGCGAAAATTCATACTTGCTTTTGTAAAAAAAGAAAAAAATTGTGGTACCGGTTCTTGCGTTTGTGAAGTGCAAGAGTTGAAGAAATAATTCTTGTTTGTTTCGTATTTCTACATTTTCTAAAATGAATAAATATCGGTACATTTGAGGAAACAAATAAAACCGAAATAAACCATGGCAAAAGTTCATAATTACAGTGCAGGACCTTGTATTTTACCTCAAGAAGTTATCAAAGAAGCGTCAGAGGCAGTCTTAAATTTTGACGGATTAGATTTATCCTTGTTGGAAATTTCTCATCGTAGTCCAAACTTTGTTTCAGTAGTAGAGGAGGCAACCGCTTTGGTAAAGGAATTATTGGAAGTACCCGAAGGTTATTCAGTTTGTTTTATGCAAGGAGGAGCAAGTTTAGGATTTTTGATTTCTGCCTTCAATATGATTGGTGACAATAAAAAATCGGCTTACCTCAATACAGGAACTTGGAGTGACAAAGCAATAAAAGAGGCCCATTTTGTGGGAGATGTAGAAGTAATTGCTTCTTCTAAAGAAGAAAACTTTAATCACATCCCAAAGGGATATGCAATCCCTTCTGATGCTGATTATTTGCATTACACATCAAACAACACGATTTTTGGAACTCAATTCAAAGAAATTCCAAATTCGCCAATTCCTTTGGTATGCGATATGAGTTCAGATATTTTTAGTAAGAAAATCGACATTTCGAAATTTGATTTGATTTATGCCGGGGCTCAAAAAAATATGGGTCCAGCAGGCGCTACAGTGTACATTGTAAAAGATGAGATTTTTAACAGAAATAGAATCAAGATTCCAACGATGTTAAACATTGAGACTCACGTAAAAAAAGAATCGATGTTTAATACACCACCGGTTTTTTCTATCTATGTTTCTATGTTGAATCTTAGGTATTTAAAGAGTATTGGTGGAGTAGAAGCTCAACAAAAGATCAATGAAGAAAAAGCAGCCTTGCTTTACGGAGAAATTGACAGAAACCCATTGTTTAAGGGGGTGGCTGCAATAGAAGATAGAAGCACAATGAATGTGACGTTTATTTTAACAGACGAGAGCAAGCAAGCAAAATTTGACGAAATGTGGAAAGCGGCAAACATTAGCGGAATAAAAGGACACAGAAGTGTAGGAGGTTACAGAGCGTCTATGTACAACGCACTACCTGTATCATCTGTTCAAGTACTGGTAGATGTAATGAAAGCATTGGAAACAGCCTAATAAAATTTAATAAAAAAAAGAGCGATAGGACACTAATCCTATCGCTCTTTTTTTGATTTAGATTTCGGTTAGTGTTTGATAATTCGTTTGATAACAATTTCGTTTTGTTCGCTTATAAACTGTACAAAATAAATGCCGTTTTGTAAGCGTTCTAAATGCATTACATTTGAGTTTGTTTTTTGATTAATTTTGAGGCTACCGGTAACATCCATCACCCGAATCATAGGTAGAAATTTCACAAGCACCGTCTCTTGAATCGTTGTGACGACCAATTTCAGTGATTGTAATGGACTGTGAGTAGCTCAATATTGATGTGAATACTGTAGCTGAAAGTATTAGTTTTTTCATGTGTTTAGATTTTTTTGAGTTTTCTCAAAGGTAAATCTCACACTTTACTGAAGGTTTAACTGAAAATTATGGTTGGTTTTAGGTATTGTTCTTTTAGGTTAATTTTTGATTGATTACGTTAATTAATTCTTGTGTTGATTCAATTGTGCTTAACATTTTCGTAGAAAGAAGTTCAGTAAGCCCCAATTCCTCTTTATAATAAATAACAGGGTAAGAGTTAGCGGCCGGAAAGAGAACCTCAAATTCATCAATGTGATAAAACTCTAAATTCGTTTCAGTATTTTTTTTAAATTCTTTCCAATCGCTTTTTTCTTTCAATTTTCCATGAGTCAATTTACACAAGTTACAAGCGTAGGTTGAAGGTTGAATTATTTTATGAGCAAAATCCAAAGCTAAATGAATCACATCGGATTTGGCATTATAGACAAAAATGATAGAATCCATTATTGTTTGAAATAGGAGGAAAATGGTTTTTCAACAGGTAAACTACCTGTTAGGATAAAACGAGTATCAAATTCAAAATATTGAGCATACTCTATTCCATTCATTTCGAATTTTACAAAGAGTTTGTATCCCATATTTTCAGAATCTATTTGTATCAAACTAACTTCTGAAAATTCGGTAATGATTATTTCGTCTTTTGTGTTTTTTTTGAGCCATTTAATAGCGAGTATTCGCGGCAAATTCACCGTATCTAGGTATCCTTTGGTTGATATTACGGAATAGGTATTTATGACAGTTGCCATTGCTGATTCTGCATCTTCGGGATTCACCAACATAGTATCTAAGTAGTTGTATACTTTTTTGTTCTCAAGTATATCGTTTGGCAATACAGGGTTTCGTCTATAATAACCATAAAACCAATCGTATTCCTTTCCTGTAAACTCATACTTCATTAATTGAGTTAAATCTTTGATTTTTCCGTTCGGGAAAAGAAAAAATTGAGTTAGATATAAGTAATCGATTTTCTCTTCTTGAACCACAAAATAATGTTTGATGTCGTAAATAGGAAACTCCTTATTCATTTTAATGGTATCAATTTTCTTTTGAATCAATTCATCATAAGATTTCAATGAGCTGTCGGTCAGTAAGTTCTTTTTTCTTAATACGTCAACTTTTTTCTTTATTTCCTCAACCTCTATTATTCTCGGAGTACTAGTTTTGTATAATTCAGAGAAGCCGTAAGACTTGTATTCTTCGCCAAAAACTCCACGTAGGTGGTTTTTGACAACATTTTCGGCTCTTTCTTGGGCGTTTTCTTGAGAGAACCCAAGTGAATATGAGAATATTAAAAGGAATGTAATAAACTGCTTCATGATTTTTATTTTATCTAGTTTTAGTCAAAAATTATTCCAATTAATTGAACAGAGAATTAAAACTGAAAGCTTCCTTGAGTCGAACTCCTTTTTCTGTCAATTGTAAAGTACAACATTCATTGTGGTAGTCATGTTCTAAAAATAAGACGATTTCTTCTTCTGTACATTTGTTAAGAAAAAATTCTTTTTCATCAAGTGTTAATAAAGGTCTAGTATCGTAGCCCATTACATAAGGCAAAGGAATGTGCCCTACTGAAGGAAGTAAATCAGCCATAAAAGCTACTTTTTTTCCTTGGTAATTCAAGATTGGAATCATTTGACTTTCGGTATGTCCATCTGCAAAGAAAAATTCCATGTTAGGAATTATGCCTTCAGAAAAATTTCCATTTCTCTCCACGAATTTCAATTGCCCAGATTCTTGAATCGGTAAGATATTTTCTTTCAAAAAAGAGGCTTTTTCTCGAGCATTAGGCTCGGTTGCCCATTTCCAGTGGTTTTCATTACTCCAGTAGGTGGCGTTAGGAAAATAGGTTTCATATCGCTCTTTGGAATTATTGTGAATAACGGCTCCTCCGCAATGGTCAAAATGCAAATGAGTGAGTACGACATCAGTGATTTCATCTAAACCAAATCCCAAAGATTCTATCGACTTTTTCAATGAGTCATTTCCAAACAAATAGAAGTGGCTAAAAAACTTTTCGGATTGTTTGTCGCCAATTCCCGTATCAATAAGTATCAGGCGATTTCCATCTTCAATGAGCATACATCGCATAGACCAATCGCACATGTTGTTAGTATCTGGAGTATTGGTTCTGGTCCATAGTGATTTAGGAACCACTCCGAACATTGCGCCCCCATCTAGTTTAAAATTTCCTGTGTTAATTGGGTGTAATTTCATGATTGATTTATTTGAGATAAAGATAAGAATTTTTGTAATGATTGAGAACCATACACGATATTGAATCCTATCTATTTATGTTTTAATTTTGTTAAAATTATTCCTATGAGAACCTGTATAATTATTGCACTTTTTTTTGTTGTGGCTAGTTGTTCACAAACTGTAAACAATGTAACCTCCCAAGATTCAGCTTCGGTGATGGTACAAAAAGAAGTAAGAACTGAATCAAGAGAAGAGTCTTTCCAGCGAGATTCCTCAATAGATTACGCTACCTATACAAGCGAGCAGTGGAAAGAAATTCTTACCACGAAGGAGTATTTTATTTTAAGAGAAAAAGGAACAGAAAAAGCTTTTTCTGGCGAGTATGTGAACAATAAAAAAGAAGGAGTTTATGTGTGCAAGGGATGTGCAACACCCTTGTTTGCGTCAAACACGAAATTTAAATCTGGTACGGGTTGGCCTTCTTTTTACGACAAAATAAAAGACAATATTCTATCCATTCAGGATAATTCCTATGGTATGCAGCGAACCGAAGTAATTTGTGCGGTTTGCAAAGGACATCAAGGCCATGTTTTTGTAGACGGACCCGAACCAACAGGACTGAGGTATTGCATTAACTCAGAATCTCTTTACTTTGTAGAAAAGAAATAACCCATGGGAGAATCTGATTTGCAGAGAATTAAAACTCTTTTTTCGAATGAGTTGCCAGGAATGAAGGAGCATTTGAAAATGACTCCTTATCGTGCGCTAACCAAATCTGTACCAATCGACTGCAGAGAGGGATCGGTTCTGTTGTTGCTTTACAAGCGAGGAGAGGCTTGGTATTTTCCATTAATGCAAAGACAAGATTACAATGGAGTGCACGCCAATCAAATAAGTTTTCCGGGCGGAAAGGTGGAAAAAAATGACCAATCTAAATACGCAACCGCACTAAGAGAAACCCAAGAGGAAATCGGGATAAATGCGGCCCATATTAAATTAATAGGAGAGCTAAGCGAAATATATATTCCACCAAGTAACTTTCTTGTTTCAGCCTTTGTTGGATTTTGCACAAAAGAGCCTTTTTTTGTGAAAGAAGAGAAAGAAGTAAAAGAGATTTTGGAAGTCCCAATACTCGATTTATTTAAACCCGAAATAATCAAGGAAACACAAGTTGATTTAAGGGGAGGATTAAAATTAAAAACACCTTATTTAGAGCTAAATAATAAGGTGGTTTGGGGAGCAACAGCAGCAATTCTAGCTGAGTTTAAATCACTAGCATTGCCTCAAAAAAGTGTGTTTGAATAAGCGTGGTGTCGGACTAATTGTGACGAGTTCGGTTGTTCAAAATAGTTTTGTGATTTTTAATGAAAATTTTGCAATTCAAAATTGCATTTAACCCCTAATGTTTTTTATATTCGCAGTGCGATGTGAAGATGTATTTTGCATCCAAAACCATTACATCAAATTTTTTTATAATAAACTATGAGCGAAACAGCTAAATTCATTTTAGACGGAGAAACCTATGAGTTTCCTGTAATAACTGGATCTGAAAACGAAAAGGGGATTGATATTTCAAAACTAAGAGGACAATCAGGATATGTAACTCTTGATCCAGGATATAAAAACACTGGAGCCACTGAAAGTGGAATAACATTCTTGGATGGGGAAAAAGGAATTCTTAGTTACAGAGGTTATTCAATCGAAGAATTGGCTGAAAAATCGACTTTTTTGGAAGTAGCTTATTTGTTAATTGAAGGAGAATTGCCAAACAAAGAGCAATTGGAAGACTTTAATGAAAATATCAGAAAACATACGTTAGTTGCCGAAGATATGAGAAAGTTTTACCAAGCTTTTCCTCACCATGCTCACCCTATGGGAGTGCTAGGTTCTTTGATTAATTCGCTCTCTTCGTTTTACCCAGAGTCTCAAGACCCAAATAGAAGTGAAGATGCAATTGATTTAACTATATACAGACTAATAGCTAAAATCCCAACATTGGCAGCTTGGTCACACAAAAACGCTCAAAGACATCCGGTAGTCTACCCAAAGAATGAATTGAACTACAGTGAGAATTTCTTACAAATGATGTTCTCGGTTCCTTCTGAAGAATATGAAATTGACCCAGTAGTAGCCAAAGCACTAGATTTATTGTTTATTCTTCATGCAGACCATGAACAAAATTGTTCTGCTTCTACGGTAAGAATAGTAGGTTCTTCGCAAGCTAACTTGTACGCATCTATTTCTGCAGGAATCTCTGCATTGTGGGGGCCTCTTCATGGTGGAGCAAACCAAGCAGTAATTGAGATGTTGGAAGACATCAAAAATGACGGAGGGGATGTGACAAAATATTTGAACAAAGCGAAGGACAAAAACGATCCATTCAGATTGATGGGGTTTGGTCACAGAGTATACAAGAACTTTGATCCAAGAGCAAAGATTATCAAAAAAGCATGTGATGATGTATTGGATAAATTAGGAATTAATGATCCAGTTTTAAACATTGCTAAGAAATTAGAAGCAGCTGCTTTGGCAGATCCATATTTTGTGGATAGAAAACTATATCCAAACGTAGATTTTTACTCGGGAATTATTTACAGAGCTATAGGAATTCCTACAGAAATGTTTACGGTAATGTTTGCAATTGGAAGACTTCCAGGATGGATAGCACAGTGGAAAGAAATGATTGAAACCAAACAACCTATTGGTAGACCTCGTCAGATTTATACAGGTGCAAACGCTAGAAACTACGTAGAACTTAACAAAAGATAATCTTTTTTATGCGAACCGCCCATTTTTTATTTCTTGGAGTTATTCTCTTGTTTTCTTGCGAAAACAAGAAAGTCATTCCAGGTGAGGAAGTAAAAACTTTGAGTTTTGAGCAAACAATAAAACAACACACAATGGAGTATTGTTCGTGTGCTGTACCGCTAAATGAATTTGTCAATACGGTTGATGTCGCTCAAATGGATTCATCTATTTATGAGCAATACCAGATTCTACAGGCTCAATTTGAAAACTGTTTTGATCCATCTGGAGAGAAAAAAGCGTTTCGAGAGGGGCTTTCTGGAGATCAAAAGAAGAAACAGATAGAATTATTCAATCAGTACAGACAAGAACTTTGTCCCGAGGTAGTTCCAAAAAGTTAAAGGAGTTAATAATGAATAAAGAATTAGTCCCTTACAAGGTGTAAGGGACTTTTTTTATTTTGTTCCAATATTAAATCGTCTAGGCTTTGTTTCTTTTTTCTTGATATCGAAAAATAATTTCTCAATTGAAATGTTTTGACCGTTAGGGATAGGTTTTGAAGCAGGAGCTTGCATTATTTTCCCGTTCTTATCAAGCAAAATATAATGAGGAATGGAATAAATATTAAACTCATCTAATAAATTAGAATTTCCACCATAGTATAACATGTTCCAGTCATAATCTGGATGAGAAGAACAGTACTGTTCATATTTCCTATAGTTTGCATCTATATTGATACTTACCAGCTCAACTAACTCTCCATATTCTTCTTTTAATCTTTTAAACACATCCATTTCTGCTTGGCTTTCTTTGTTCCATTTTGCCCAAAAGTTGATATAAACGTATTTTCCTTTGAAATTTTCAATGTCCACAATCTCTCTGTGTTGATTTATTAATTTGATAGGGGAAGGCGTAGCACCGGGAACTAACTTTGTGATGTTCTTTATTATCTCCCGCGTTATTTTTCTTATTTCTTCATTCTTTCCAAGTTTTTCGGCTTCTTTCAACAAGCCCAGAATAACGACTGGCGAGTAGTTTGGGTTGTAGTAAAGAGAATACAAGTTTTCGGTGATCACTAGCTCTCTTATTGAATTCATTTTAAAAAAATAGTCCTTTTGCAATAAGGAGTCTAGAGCAATATAACTCGGGTTCTCGTTCAGTACTTTCGTAATTTTTGATCCTACTTTGCCAATTTGATTATTCAATGTTTTTTCATAAAAGTTTAATAAAAACCTCATTTGGGCATGATGCTCTGTATTCATTTTTTTATTAATAACATGGGTGTTGTACAACCCTAATTTGTTTACTTTTAAGTGGGAAGAAGGAGCTACGAGTTCCAAATCGGCAATGCTGTATCGAACGTAATTTTTGAAATAAGAGTGTTTTACTCCCTTAAATTGCTGTTGAACTTCGGTTTTGAACGTGTCCAGTTTGCTGTGAAATACTTTTTTTCCAACATTGTATCTATTTTCAAGAAGAAATTGATCATACAACCTGTCAAATTCTAACACCAATCCATTGATATCGCCCAAAGGAATAGAATCAAATATAATATTCACGTTGTTTCTTGTCAATTTATAAGTTCCGTCTTCCGACTTTGGTGGAAATTTTATGGAATATTCTCGATTGGGGTCTAAATAAATAATACCTATAAGGTATTCGATTTGAATAATGGCTTGCTGTGTTTCGGAGATATTATAGTCAAAGAAAAAGTTTCCGTTGCTATCTATTGTCGTGGACTCAACTATGTTGTAGTTCAGGGTAATATAATCTGTATATTCTATTAAGTTCACTGTTTTTCCCTCAAATGGACGGAAAGTATTTCCATTTATTTGGGTAGCAAAACTAGATAGAGAACAGACCAAAAAAATGAGATAGAAGATGACTAGTTGTTTCATGTTTATGTATTTGGTTGAATCTCTTCGGGAAGAAACGGGGAAGCGTCTCCTTTATTTTTTAGGATGTCACGAACTATGGAAGAACTGATTGCAGACAATTCGGCAGAGGTTATTAAAAACACGGTTTCGATGGTTGGTTTCATTTCCTTATTAATTTGAGCTATTGCTCGTTCAAATTCGAAATCGGCCGAAGTTCTAAGTCCTCTCAGCATGAATTGTGCCTCTTTTTGTTCGCAATAATCAATCGTAAGTCCTTCGTACGATTCAACTTTTATTCGTTGTTCATCGCGAAAGGTTTTCTTGATGAATTCGATTCTTTCCTCAAGCGAAAACATATATTTTTTAGTAGCGTTCGTACCAATTGCTATAATGATTTCGTCAAACACTGCGAGGCCTCTTCTTACCAATGCCTCGTGACCTTTGGTGATGGGATCAAATGATCCTGGAAATATTGCTCGTTTCATAATGTATGGAATTTTAGTTCTTACAATGTTACAATAGTTAAGCCAAACTTACTAAAAAATTCAAGGAGGAGGAGGTAAGTTAAAAAAAGTTAATCCCTACGATTATCTGGTATTTTAATTCCTGTCAAATTGGTAGAGTGCTAGATTGTATTAAATTTGCAAGAATAAAAAATCAAAAACAACTATGAAAAAGGCAGGAACAGTTTTGAACATTGTATTACTCATTGCGGTAGCGGTATTATTTTACCTTCATTTTTCTTCAGCTAAAGTAGAGGCGGTGCCGGCAGAAGTTAGTAAGAATGATCCGGTGGTGGTGATAGAAGATTCTTTGACAAAATTTATGAGTTTGGATTCGAATATTGCTGTCAAGCCTATAAAAATTGCTTACGTAAACAACGATTCATTGAACAAAAAATTAACTATGTTAAGAGACGTAGAAAACAGAATTGCCCAAAAAGAAACAGAATTGCAAGGAAATATTGAATCGAAGAAAAAATCTTACGAAAGAAATTACAAAAGCAAGATTTCTGAATTCGAATCAAAAAAGAACCAATACACGATAAAAGCACCAACTCTTACCGATAAGCAATTGGAGGCTGAACAAGGAAAGTTGATGGAATTACAAAATGAAATCATGCAAATGGAGCAAACTTTGCAACAAAAGATGTATCAGTTTTCACAAGAACAAGAGCAAGAATACATGATCATGAAATCGGAAGAAATGGAAAACTATTACTTAAAAGTTCAAAGCTTCTGTCAGTCTTTTGCCAAAACTTTGGGATTTGATTTCATTCTTATTTACCAGAGTGGAGGATCCATTTTATACTCCAATCCTAATTATGACATTTCTAATTATGTGGTGGATGCCATCAATAAAGAATATGAGCAAAACAAACCTACTTCAGTAAAATAATGCTAATAGCGAATCAAAAAAGAAAAGATAACATTGCCGAATATGTTATTTACATGTTTCAGGTAGAAACGGTTATCAGAAGTTTCGACTTCAAAATTGAAGATATATTTGATCACTACATCTGCTTAATGACCTCTATTGAAGAGGCTAGAGAGGATGTGAAAAAATGGTACCTTGAGATTATTGCCGAAATGCAAGAAAAGGGGCTAAAAGAGAAAGGACACATTTCACGGGTACACGAAGTGATGGATGAAATGAACTTTCTTCACAACACGTTACTCACTTCCTTGGAAGACACAGAATATCAAGAAGTACATGCCGAAGCTGGCGGATATATCCAAGAATTAAGAGACAAATCGGGAACGGAGGGAATGAGTGATATTGAAATTTGTCTTACTGGACTTTACGGAAAACTTACGCTGAAAATTCAAAAAAAGGAGATTTCTGACGAAACAGAATTGGCTTTTGAATCGTTTACTAAATTGTTAGCAATTTTGGCTGTTCGATACAAGGATTTTAAATCTGGCAACCTCAAATTTCAGTTGAATAACTAAGAGCCAAGTCTGTTCAAATTCTTTTTGATTACCTCAATGTCTTTCCATATTGAGTAATCTTTGGCGTACACACGATTAATTCTCGAAGAACTGGTAGAGCTGAGCTCCTCGTGTTTTGGCAAGCTCATTTTTAAGGATAAAACGCCAGGTTTTATTCGTGGTAATTCACCTGAGTTTTCAGGATTATCAAAACCCACCCAAGACTTTTTCCCCTTTAGAACCTCCGTTATATTCGAAAAGTAAAATTTCTTATTCTCTTGAAAAAGAAACAGGATAGGGCTTAAAAGGAGACAGATTAGGGAGAAACTAATGTCAATTAATCGTTTGAGCCTTTTGTTTTCTGTGGATTCAATTCCAAGGACTTTTATAGTGTGTAATTCACCTGAGGTATTCAAATCTGTACTACCCAAAACGAACATATCGTTGGTGTGAGCCAATTTGAATTGAATATCCGTTTCTTGAAACTGAATGAGAGTTTGGATTACCGAATCGTAATTCACGTTTTTTGCACAAAAAATGGCTTCGTTTATTTGGTGTTTGTTTTTAAGCGTTGCGAGTTCTGTTAATTCTCCCAAATATTCCTCATTTTGGGTAGAAACTGGAGAAATTGTTCCAACAATAGAAGAATACAACTGCGTGTGTTCTACGAGGTTTCTTACTTTATCACTTTCTTTTTGATCACCAATTATTGCAATTCTTTTTCTAAAAAAATTAATTCGATACTTTTTAATTTTAAAAAAGTGAAGAACCCAACGAACTGCCGTTAGGCCAAACATAATCAATAGAATTCCTAACAAGGCATTCCCTATACTGAAGTAATAATTGCTTGCAACAAATACATAAACTAGGCTTGTGAGTAGAGAACCTATGACTACACCCTTTATCACTTTCTGTAGCTTTATTGGGCGATCATAGCCACCAGAAAAGAAAACAGCTATCAGAATCAAAACAGAATATACAGCAAATGAAATATTAATGAGCTGCGGTTGATGAAACAGTCCGTGGTCGTCTTGATAAATGGTTTTTACAACATGCAACCCAAAGAAAACTGTACAAAAATCAATAACTGGAAGAAAAAACAAAGAGAAAAATCGCTTTACCAATGCCAAACTAGCACTAAAGAAAATGGCGATTTTTATCAAGCGAGAAAATAAACTAGCTTTATTCGATTCGAAATGTTTTTTAGCAAAAATGGCCATAGCCTTATAAAAAACATATACGTAGTTCACGCTACTTTTTTTCGTGCTTTCTCCTTTATAATGTATGATTGTGGTTCCCGGGAAGTAATAGTTTTTGTACCCTCCTTGGGTAATTCGATAAGATAAATCAATGTCCTCGCCATACATAAAAAAGTCCTCGTCCAACAAGCCAACTTGGTTCAAGGTTTCTTTCCGCATCACCATAAATGCTCCAGAAAGCACATCAATTTGGTGAGTTTCGTTTTTGTCCAAATATCCCAAATGATATTTTCCGTATTTTTTTGATTTTGGGAATAGTTTCGAAAATCCAAATATTTTGTAGAAGGCCACTTCTGGTGTTGGTAAGCCTCGTTTTGATTCGGGCAAGAACTTTCCATTTCCATCAATCATTGTGACACCAAGTCCACCCGCATCCGGGTGAGAATCCATGAAATGAATCACTTTTTCGAACGAAGAAGACTGCACAAGAGTGTCAGGGTTTAGCAATACCACATAGTCTGCGTTCGTTTGTTTTATCGCTTGATTGTTGGCAGTAGAAAACCCAACATTTACTTTGTTGGCAATGAGCTTGACTTGCGGAAACGATTCGGCAACCATTTCTACAGATCCATCTTTGGAGTCATTATCAACTACATATACGTCAATCTCCGGAAGGTTGGTAGAATTGTACACGGACTCCAAGCACTGTTTTAAAAAGTACTTGACATTGTAGTTTACTATGATTACGGCTAATTTCACACCCAAATGTAACCGAATACTTTTTTATTACGAAAAAAACCAAGACCTAAAATCATATTAAAACAGAGAGAAATGAATGGGTTAATTCCTTTTTTAATGAAAAAATCAGAATTGGGTGTTCTAAAAACAGGGGGTGTTAATAAAATTTAACCTTAATTTTACTTCAGACCCCCTAAAATGATTTACATTTGTGTATTATTTTATAAAAAAACAAATTCGCCATGGCTCAAACAAGGTTTAGTGCTCTTGAAACTATAAATAGTAGAAAGGCAAAAGAAATGAAAATTACTCCTCAAAAAATTTCTGAAATTTTTGCAAAAGATGTTTTTACTGACGAGAAGATGAGGAATCACGTATCGGGAGAAGTGTTTAAAAGTGTTCAAAAATCAATTAATGATGGAACAAGAATAGATAGAGAAGTAGCAAACCAAGTAGCCAATGCAATGAAAGAATGGGCTGTTCAGCGAGGTGTGACGCACTACACTCACTGGTTTCAACCATTAACAGGTTCTACAGCAGAAAAGCACGATGCGTTTTTTGAAACATCTGAGAACGGAGCAATCGAAAAATTTAAAGGAGAGTTGTTGGTTCAGCAAGAGCCAGATGCTTCTAGTTTTCCTAATGGCGGAATAAGAAATACTTTTGAAGCGAGAGGTTACACAGCTTGGGACCCATCATCACCGGCATTTATTATGGGAACCACTTTGTGTATTCCTACGATATTTATTGCCTACACCGGAGAAGCGTTGGATAATAAGATGCCTTTGTTAAAAGCATTAAATAAAGTAGACGAGGCTGCTACTGCTGTTTGTCAATATTTTGATAAAAACATCAATAGAGTTCAGGCAACACTAGGATGGGAGCAGGAATACTTCTTAATAGATTCTGCTTTGTACAACGCACGACCAGATATTATGATGACAGGTAGAGCATTGTTTGGTCACAAACCAGCCAAAGGTCAGCAATTGGACGATCATTATTTTGGAACAATTTCGGATAGAGTTACTGCTTTTATGAGAGATTTTGAAAAGCAATCTCTTAGACTGGGAATTCCGGTAAAAACGAGACACAATGAAGTGGCTCCAAATCAATTTGAATGTGCGCCTATTTTTGAAGAAACTAATTTGGCAGTGGATCACAACCTCTTGTTAATGGATGTAATGGACAAGGTAGCAGACGAACATAATTTTAAAGTATTGCTTCACGAAAAACCATTTGCAGGTTTAAATGGATCGGGGAAACACAATAATTGGTCTTTGTCTACAAATACGGGAGTTAACTTATTGCAACCAGGAAAAAACCCGAAAGAAAACATTCGTTTTTTAACTTTCTTTGTCAATACAATTAAAGCTATTCACGATTATTCAGATATTTTAAGATCAAGTATTGCAACAGCCAGTAATGACCATCGATTGGGAGGACACGAAGCTCCACCGGCAATCATTTCGGTTTTTATTGGGCAGCAATTGACAAAAATGTTGGATGATTTAGAGAAAAATGTCAAATCTGGAACAATGACTCCAGATGAAAAAACAGCGTTGAAATTAAATATTGGAAAGATACCTGAGTTGATGTTGGATAATACAGATCGTAACAGAACTTCTCCATTTGCATTTACCGGAAATAAATTTGAGTTCAGAGCGGTAGGTTCTACAGCGAATTGCTCCACTCCAATGATTGCACTAAACACAATAATTGCCAAGCAATTGCAAGAGTTCAAAAAATCTACCGATGCTCGAATTAAGAAAGGAGAGAAAAAAGATATGGCGATTCTCAAAGAGATTCAGAAACTAATCAAAGAATCTAAAATTATTCGTTTTGAAGGAAATGGTTACGGAGATGAATGGGTGAAAGAAGCTGAAAAACGAGGGCTGTCTAATTTGAAAGACACACCGAGAGCGGTACAAAAAGTGTCGGAAAAGAAATACGTTGACTTATTCTCAGAAATGGGCATATTTACTGAGGTAGAGTACCATGCAAGACAAGAAATTCAATTGGAGATGTACCAGTTACAAATTCAAATTGAAGGAAGAATGCTGGGAGATTTGGCTCAAAACCACATCATACCGGCTGCTGTTAAATATCAAAACTTATTGCTCGAAAACGTAACAGGAATGAAATCTATTTTTAGTGAAAAAGAGTTCAAAAATAACTGTTACACTCAGCTAAGTATCCTGAGTGAATTATCTACTCATCTTACAGCACTAAAAAAGAATTTGGAAACGATGCTTAACATGAGAAAAAAGGCAAACAAAATAGAGGATCCATTTAAGAAAGCGGTGGCGTATTGCGATACCGTAAAAGTGCATTTTGACACAATTGCCTACCACGTCAATAAGCTGGAAATATTGATAGATGATTCTATGTGGCCAATGCCAAAATTAAGAGAATTATTGTTTACAAAATAAGAGGAAATCTTAACAAAATGGTAAGGAGGTACTTGAAGCAAGTTACCTCCTTTTTTTATACATTTACTGTTCTATCAAAACATCGAAATTTCTTACATGCACAATTTCTTACCTCTTACCTTTTTTTTATTTTTATCCAGTTTTGGGCTAACTCAAAATACCACAATTAGTGGAATTTTAAAAGACTCTCAATCAGGAGAAACTCTTATTGGTGCAACTATTTTTGTAAATGAATTAAAGCTTGGAGCGTCAACAAATGTGTACGGTTTTTATTCGCTTACAATTCCTTCAGGTTCGTATACCATTACTTTTTCATACATTGGTTACAGAGACGTTACTCAGAAGATAGAACTGAACGAAAGCACCAAAATCAATCAAGAATTAACAAGCTCTGATGTGGTGATAAATGAATTCAAAGTAGAAGCCGAACGAGGAGACGAGAACACGAAAAGCACACAAATGGGTACGGTAGAGTTGGATGTGGAACAGATAAAAAATTTACCCGCATTCATGGGAGAGGTAGATGTGCTCAAAACGATTCAATTACTGCCAGGGGTTCAGTCCTCGGGCGAGGGAAACACAGGGTTTTATGTGAGGGGTGGAGGTCCAGACCAGAATTTAATCATGCTCGATGAAGCAGTGGTGTACAACGCGGCACATTTATTTGGTTTCTTTTCGGTTTTTAATGCTGATGCTATCAAGAACGTGAATTTGATAAAAGGAGGAATGCCCGCTAATTATGGCGGAAGACTTTCTTCAGTGCTCGATATTTCGATGAAAGAGGGAAACGACAGAAGTTTTCATGGAGCAGGAGGTATTGGACTTATTGCTTCCAGATTAACTTTAGAAGGACCCATTCAAAAGAACAAGAGTTCGTTTATTGTATCTGGAAGAAGAACTTACATTTCTGAGTTGGCTCAGCCTTTTATCAAAGAGGATGCACCCATCAAGGGATCTGGATACTATTTTTATGATTTGAATGCTAAATTGAATTATCAAATTTCGGAGAAAGACAAGCTTTTTTTGAGCGGATATTTTGGTAAAGACGTATTTACCTATGCTCAAGCCGAATCAGGATTTACCATTAATATTCCTTGGGGAAATGCCACGGCAGCATTAAGGTGGAACCATATATTTTCGGACAAACTTTTTTTGAATACAACCGCCATTTATAGTTCTTATGACTTTACATTTGAAGGTAGGCAAGAGGACTTTAGCTTTGGTCTATATTCCGGAATAAGAGATTGGAACATAAAAGCAGATTTTAGTTATTACCCCAATCCTAAGAACACGATCAAATTTGGTGCGAATTACACCTACCATACTTTTATTCCTAATAATGTTACCGCCACACAAGGCAATACTGAATTTGACCTAGGCGGAGCGGTAAGACTATACGCAAACGAGGGTGCAATTTATTTCTTGGATGACATTGAATTGTCTCCTTTGTTAAAATTAAATGCCGGAATCAGGTTATCTAGTTTTCAACACATTGGTCCTTTCAAGAGGTATGTAAAAGACAACGAGGGAAATGTGCTGGAAGAAATAGACTACGAACAATTTCAATCTTTGAAAACATTTGTAAGACCAGAACCAAGGCTAACTGGTAGGTACACACTCAATGAATCCAGCTCTATGAAATTTGGCGCCACTCTCAATTATCAATACATGCACTTAGTATCAGTTGGAGGAAATTCATTGCCCACAGATCTCTGGATTCCCTCTACTGATATTGTAAAACCACAGCAGGCCTCGCAAGTTAATCTAGGTTATTTTAAAAACTTTAAAAAAAACACTTACGAAGCTTCAGTAGAATTGTACTACAAGGATTTACGCAATTTGGTTGAGTTTAAAGACGGTGCAGACCCAAGTGACGGGGTAAATGACAACATTGATAACCAACTAACCTTTGGGCAAGGATACTCCTACGGAGCTGAGCTGTTTGTCAAGAAATCGATTGGGATATTCACTGGGTGGATAGGGTACACTTGGTCCAGAACAATGAGGCAGTTTGATGAATTGAATCAAGGAAAAGAGTATCCGGCAAAATTTGATAGAAGACACGACTTATCTGTAACCGCTAGTTACAAGTTGGGCGAAAGATGGACTTTTGGGGCTATTTTTGTGTATGCAACGGGTAATGCTATTACCTTGCCAGCTTCCAAGTATTTTATCGAAGGGGAACTGTTGGTCGATTATGCTGACAGAAACAGCTACCGAATGGCGCCTTATCACAGAGCAGATATTTCGGCTACCTACGAGGGAAAAAAACAAAAAGAATACAAGGACATAGAAACTGGGGAAATAAGAATGGTGAAAAAGAAGTTTACTTCAAGCTGGAATTTTTCGGTATTCAATCTTTACAACCGAAGAAACCCTTATTTTATTTATTTTGATAGTTCGGGAGGTTTTGCTCAAGGAACATTAGATGTTTCTGCCATTCAGGTTTCATTGTTTCCTATTTTACCCTCAGTAACTTGGAACTTTAGTTTTTAAAAAAATAATAGCTATGAACAACATTGTGCGGATTTTGGTTGTCTTTTCTCTTTTGCTTCTTATGAGCTCTTGTGAAAAAGAAATCGATGTAGATTTACCTCGCCCAGAGGAAAAATTAATTGTGGAAGGAATTATCGAAACGGATCAGTTTCCATACGTAGTGTTAAGTAAATCTACAGGGTATTTTGATCCAACTGATGCCCAATCGGTGGCCAATAGTTATGTTTCAGATGCTGTCATATCTATTTCAGATGGAACAGTAACCAATCAAATGAGTAAGATTTGTTCAAGTTCGCTTTCTGCAGCTCAACAAAAAGAATTGAGTGATTTACTTGGGATTCCGGTAGCACTTTTGAGTAGTTACGATATTTGTGGCTTTGTAGATCTTTCGATGGTGGGTGAAGTAGGTAAGTCTTACACTATTTCCATAGATTGGAAAGGTAATAATTACCAAGGAACAACTCAGCTAGTTGAGCCAGTTTCGCTCGATTCTTCTTGGTTCGAAGTATTTGGAGACAGAGACTCTCTCGGGTTTTTATATGCCGAGATGAGCGAGCCAGCAGCGGAAAAGAACTTTTATAGATGGTTTGCTCAAAGAATAAACTCCTATCAATACGGAAGCCTAAAAGGGCAACAAAAAGATGAAAGCTTTTTACTTCCTTCGAGCTCTGTTTTTGATGATGAATTTGTAAATGGAACCACCTTTGAGTTTGGCTACGGAAGACCTGTTGCCTCCGATAAATTTGACGATCAAGTCCCCGAACGTGGATTTTACAAAGTAGGTGATACTGTTGTGGTAAAGTTCTGCTCGATCGACAAAGGAGTTTTTTCTTTTATCAGTACGGCCGAGGAACAAATTTTATCTACCGGGAGTCCTTTTGCCACTCCTGTGAATGTTCCCTCCAATATTTCGAATGGAGCATTGGGTTTATGGGCGGGGTACAGCCCCTATTTTGACACAATTATTTGCCTTTAATAGGAAGTGAGTGACCGGGTGAATAAAATTTTATTTTGAAAAAGTTTAATCGCGAATATTTTTTGTTGAATTGGAATCTGGAAACTTTTGTTGGAATTCACGGTAACGTTTTCGAGCTTCTACCACAAATAAACTACCTGGATAATTGAATAAAAGTTTTTCATAGGATTCCATCGCTTGTTGAGGTTTATTCAGTTGATTTTCTTGCAATTCGGCCAGTTTGAATAAGGCATTATCACCCAGAATACCATCGCTGTAAGTTGTGATAATCGTTCGTAAGCGCTTTTCCGCCAATTCAAACTCTTGCTTTTTGAAAGCAATTTCATATTTCTTAAATTCAATTTCATCGGCCAAGCTATGCGCAGGGTTTCTTTCAAGAATGGAATCGAAAACAGTGATTGCTTGATTAAATTGGTTTTGAAAAATAAGTAAATCTCCATGAGCAAACTGTTTCATGTTTACTGGAGTCGTATCCATGTTGTAGTTGTCTGTAATCAAAAGTGACAAGTCAATAGCATCGTTAGATATTAATTTGGAAGTGGAAGCTTTCAATCCATCTAATTGATTCTGAGACCATTCAAAATCTCCTGTGTAATAATAAAGTTTGGCATTTTTGAATTTTGCCTTTGAACCAATAATATCGTGTTTGAATTTTTTTTCAACCTGCATGTACAACAAAGAAGCGTCCCATATTTCATTCTTAAGCATATAAATATCGGCCAATTCAATTTTTACTTCTGCTTGTTCTACAGGAGAAATACCTGGAAAAGAAAGTAATTGTTTGTAAAGAATTTCGGCAGTGTCGATGTTGTGAATATAGAAACCCTCGAGATAGGCAAGTCCCTTTATCATCGGAAATTTATCTGCCAAATCATTGGTGGTGTTTAGAGTGGCAATGTATCTATTTTTTAATTTAAAAAGGTCTTCATTTTTATACGATGCATTCGCAAAAATTTTGCTTTGTAATGTTTGCAGAATAGCATGTTTTGAAGCGATGTGAGCAAATTCAGAGGGGGCATATTTCTCGATACAATATTCATAAGCAGAAATAGCTAATTCATATTTTTTGTTTGAGTTACAAAGCTGCCCAAATTCATAAATTTTTTCACCTTTTTTTTTGGTTCTTTTGTCCAATGCTTTTACATGAATAAATGCAGTTTCAAAATCATTAGATTGTTGAAATATCCAAATTAACAGGTCGTAGAGCGATTCGTTTTCGGGATTTTTTTGAATCTTTTTTAGAGTTTGTTTTTTTAGAATTTCTACTACTTCTCTATCATCGGTGAAATTAATAGAGCGGGGTAAAAGCATTTTTATCCTCCCCAATTCATTCGAAGATAGGGTGAGCTGATCGAGATAAGTGTCTATCATTTGTTCATAATTTCCTAGCATTCCGTGGAGATTTGCAATGGATATTTTATGATTGGTATTGGTGTGAGTTTTGTCACATTTTTCAAATACTTCTATGGCATTTTGATATTTGAGAACGCGAATAAATTCATTTGCCAAAAGCGTGAATTCGTTCACCGAATTTTTTTTTGACAAATTTTTTATCAGGTTTTCAAAATAATTGATTGCTTTGTGTTTATTGCCCTGCTGCTCATACAGCACTCCAAGTTTTATGTCATAAAATGCCCCGAACTTTTCCGTTCTGGCTTTTTTCTTAGTGATTTTTATCGCTTCATCAAATTCATTTAGCTCTATCAACGTATTTACATACTGGGAATAAACTTCTCGGGAAGAGGAATTGGTATATAATTTTTCGTAATAAAGGTTCGCCTTTTCAAAATCTGCTTGCTCAAAATAGTATTGAGCCATTTGCAAGTCACTGTTTTGAGAAAATGTAATATGAGAAAACCCTCCGAAAAGGATAAGTAATAAACATATTGTTCGAAATAGAGTGTTATTAAGATTTTGGCGCATGAACTTCTATTATTGAATCTAACTGGGGCAAAATTACGCCAGCAAGAGAAATTGTGTTTTGAATGGACTCATTGAAGTTAACAATTTCAGCATTAAGAAGTATCAAGGCGTTTTTTTCTTCACTATAAAATATCAAAGATTCATCTTTTTCTAGTTTTTCGTGAATCAGGTTCTCTCTTAAATCTTTATACTGCTCAGTAGAATAGCTGTATTCATTTTCAATTTTAGAACTGTTTTCTTTTATTTTTGCCAATTTTTTTACCAATTGTCCACGGGCAATCAACATGATTTTTTCGAAGGTTGTATCGATGACATCGGATTGATAGGTAGATTTTATTCGTCCATACTTCTCGTTCGCAGAATCATGAATAAGTGTTAAGGTATCCACATTTACTGTTTTGTATAAAGCGTAACTAGAATCCATAGTAGAGTATGTCTCATCCAAATCTGCAATTTCTTTTTTGAAAAAAGAAGAGGAAGCAGTGGGTTGAGAACAACTCAATACGACAAGAACTGGGAGGAAAAAATAAATGGCTTTCATCATGATATTGTTTCAAATTTGGTATAAGGAACTAATGCTTTAGGAATATGAATTCCTTCAGCTGTTTGGTTGTTCTCCAAAAGAGCTGCCAAAATTCTTGGCAAAGCCAATGCACTACCATTTAAGGTATGCGCTAATTGAGTTTTCCCCTCTTCGTTTTTAAATCTCAACTTCAATCTATTAGCTTGGTACGTCTCAAAATTTGAAACAGAACTTACTTCTAGCCACTTTTGTTGAGCGGCAGAATATACCTCAAAATCATAAGTAATGGCAGCTGTAAAACCTAAATCTCCTCCGCACAACTTAAGAATACGATAAGGTAACTCTAGTTTTTCAAGTAAGTTTTTTACGTGGTCAATCATACCATCCAGCGCAGCATACGAATTAGCAGGATGTTGAACCTGAACTATCTCTACTTTATCAAATTGGTGCAATCTATTGAGTCCTCTCACGTCTTTTCCATAACTACCTGCTTCTCTTCTAAAACAAGGAGTGTAGGCCGTTAGTTTTTGAGGAAAGTCCTCTTTTTTCAAAATCACATCTCTAAAAATATTGGTCACAGGCACTTCTGCTGTAGGAATTAGATAAAAATTATCTTCGGTAGCGTGATACATTTGGCCTTCTTTGTCGGGTAATTGACCTGTTCCGTATCCAGAGGTTTCATTCACCAGTAAAGGAGGAATAACTTCATTATAACCGGCTTTTTCCGCTTCGTCCAAAAAGAAATTGATTAAAGCTCTTTGTAGTTTTGCACCTTTCCCTTTGTATACTGGAAATCCTGCGCCAGTTATTTTTACACCAAGATCAAAATCAATTAAATCCAATTCTTTGGCAAGCTCCCAATGGGGTTTTGCAGAGGAATTCATTTTCTTCGGTTCTCCAAACTCAAATACCGTTTCATTGTCCTCAGGTGTTAATCCTGTTGGAACTTCACTGTGGGGAACGTTTGGTAATTGGTAGAGAATGGATTCGATTTTCACATCCAATTCGTTGAATTTTTCTTTTAAACCCTGAATTTTGTCATTTAAATCAGTTGTTTCTTTCTTTTTTTCGTTGGCTTCTTCACCTTTTCCTGCTTTAAACAAGTCCCCAATCTCTTTAGAAAGCACATTTCGTTTATTTAACAGCGCATCATTTTTAACTTGAATTTCTCTTTTTTCTTTGTCCAATTCTAAAAGCTCCGAAACTAAATTTTTTGCCTCGAAATTCTTAATTAATAATTTCTTAACTATCTCTTCAGGGTTGGCTCTTAGGGCGTTTAATTCAATCATTTTGATCGTGTATTTGAGGGTTACAATTCATGCAAAGATATTAATTCAGGCTCAAATCTGTTCTCTAAAACGTTTTTTTTCCAAATCAAAAAATCCAGCCCAATTAGCAAGTCATATTATTCCGTCATTTTGTTTTACCTTTTCCTTAATAATTTAAAGTAGCCATGAGTAGAAACCGAGATTAAGAAAAAATCTATAATTCGTTAATTCCTTGGTTTTAATTGATAAATTTGGTTCAAAAATCGAAAAGGATTAAACGAATAGAATGAAAATTCATCCTTTTTATTAGATAGTATCAATGCGAATTTTTCAACACAAATGGTTTTTAGTTGCTTTTACTGCAATTGTTTTGCTAGTTGGGTTTACCTCTAACTCATGGAAGATTCATCAGGAATATCCCTATCAATTTACTTACCGAAATGATGTAAATCAATACTATTGCTATTTGCCAGGACTGTTCGTCTACAAAGATTTAAGTTTTAAATTCAAAAACGATAGACTATATTGGCTCACAGAAGACGAAAATTGGGTTGCACTTCCCAAAATGACCATGGGAATGTCGCTCATGTATAGTCCCTTTTTTTTAATTGGTCACGGTGTGGCTAATCTTACTAGTTATCCCGCAGATGGATACTCGCTGCCATACAGTTATGCCATTAGAATAGGAACTTATTGTTACGTTTCCATTGGTTTATATCTTTTGTATCTTTCTTTGCTCCGTTTTTTCAAACCTTGGGTTTCTGCCCTTTCTATTTTTCTTGTTTTTGCCGGTACAAATTTGTTTTATTATTCAGTTGGGGAAGGGGAAATGAGTCATTCTTATTTGTTTTTTCTGTATTCGGTGATTATTTTTTTTACACTCAAATGGAACGACAAAAAAAATAAACTTTCCTTGTTTTTAATAAGTTTAGCAATGGGACTATGTGTGTTAATTCGTCCCACTAGTATTGTTTTTTCTCTCTTTCCTTTGATTTACTCTTTGTCTTCGCTCGAAAATAGAAAGTGGACAAAATCAAATATTCCTTCACTTTTTATTTCCTTACTGCTATTTTTTGTTCCAATATTTATCCAGATGCTTTTTTGGAAAACCTATGGCAGTGGTTGGATAAGATGGAGCTACCGAAACGAAGGTTTCTTTTTCGGGAATCCTCACTTTCTCGAGTTTTTATTCGGATATCGAAATGGATGGCTTCTTTATACTCCAATTATGGCACTGGCACTTCTAGCAATAATCAGTATGCCAAAAAAAATGAATCCAATTAAATGGGCCACTTTGCTTATCATTCCTAGTGCAATTTACCTCTTCTCTTCCTGGTGGTGTTGGTGGTTTGGAGGAAGTTACGGAGCAAGACCCATGATTGAGTTTTATGCACTGTTGATATTTCCTTTAGCTGCTGGAATTCATTTTGTTTCCCAATTAAAAATTGCTAAATATTCCATGTTTGTTTTATTTTTGGGTGCATGCTTTTATAATGTCCTAGGAATGCATAAAAAAACAAACCACGAACTACATTGGGATTCCATGGGTAAAGAAGCCTTTTGGTTCACTTTCTCCAAAATTAACTTATCCGGTGAAGAAAGAGATCACCTAGAATCCCTTTATAAGCAACCAGATTATGAAAATGCAAGAAAAGGACTAGTGGAGAGAGAAATGGACTGATATCCTTTCAAATTGAATCATATAAATTCAATAAAACAAGTATATTTGAGGTATGCAAGCTTGGAGAGAAAAACTACACGAAATTATTTTTGAAGCAGACACAAAACCAGGAAAATCTTTTGACATAGGATTACTCGTTTTTATTCTTCTTAGTTTACTAGTTGTAATGCTTGATAGTGTTGTAGAAATTCACAACCAATACGAACGGGTTTTATACAGTATCGAATGGTTTTTTACGATTGTTTTTTCTCTCGAGTATATTCTTCGAATCATTTCGGTAAAAAAACCTTGGAAGTATATAGTTAGTTTTTATGGGGTCATAGATTTTGTTTCAACAATACCCACTTACATTTCTCTAATTATTCCGGGAGGAGGACACGTGTTTCAGGTTTTTAGAGTGTTAAGGTTTTTGAGGTTATTTAAGATTTTTAAACTAGGTAATTTCACAAAAGAGGCAAAATTCTTGGGCCAAGCCATGAAAGATAGCAGAGAAAAAATAATTGTGTTTTTAGTCGCAGTTCTTTGTATGGCAATGATTCTAGGGTCGTTAATGTATGTGATAGAAGGTAAAGAGAATGGTTTTTCGAGTATTCCAAGAAGCATTTATTGGGCCATTGTTACACTTACCACAGTAGGTTTTGGAGATATCTCGCCCGTTACACCTTTAGGTCAATTTGTCTCTTCGATTATTATGATATTGGGGTACGGAATTATCGCTGTACCTACCGGAATGGTCACTGCTGGAGTAATCAAAAAAAATAATTTTACGAATACAAAAAGCTGTAGCTCTTGCTCAAAAGAAGGGCATGCAGACGATGCCATTCATTGCAAATTTTGTGGCGAAAAAATATAGTGTTTTGAACTTTCACGGAAACAGTTTCGCTGTAAAAAAATTTTTTTTTAAATAAATTTGTCAAACAATCGTTTACCATAATATGAAATTATTCCTGGTTTGTTTAGTGAGTGTTTTTTCGTTTTTTTCCTTCTCAATGGAGAAAGAAGAATTTTCGACAGAGATTAAAAATCAAGAAATTGTATTGGACTCTTTGTTTGCTTTATTGAGAAATAGTACACAAGATAGCGAATACGAAAAGTACAACTCAGCATTCATCAATGAGCTTGAAAAAACACTAGAACTTAAAGAATCATTCAGTTATCCTTTCAAGAATTTGGTAAAAATGTCAAAGCTCACCTCGCCCGATGGAGAGTTTAGGTTATTCAATTGGAACGTAGAATCGGAGGGAGGTGTGCATTCATTTTACTGCTATATTTTGAAAAAAAATGGAACCGTCATAAAGCTAAGAGACAACCACCGATTGATTGATAGGGCAGAAAACAAAACTCTCACTCACAACAATTGGTATGGAGCCTTGTATTATGAAATCATAGTAACGAAAAAAGGCAAATATACCCTGCTTGGTTGGAACGGAAAGGATGGAATTACAACTCAAAAACTGATGGAAACAATGAGTTTGTCGCGCAGAGGAGCTAAATTTGGATTCAACTTATTTGAATACCCATCAGAAAGGAAAACAAAGAAACGAGTAATCCTCGAATATTCGAATGAGGCAATTGTGAGCATGAGGTATTACAAAACCAAAAAAAGTGAAGAGATTGTGTTTTCACATTTATCCCCTTCAACTCCCCAAATGACTGGTTTTTACCAATATTATTATCCCGATTTAAGTTTCGATAAATTCATGCTTAAAAACGGGAAATGGATGTTTGAATCCGATCCTATTATGAAGAATGAAAAAACGGATGGAGATGATAATTACAATCCACCGGAGTAATCAAAGGCTCTTTACAAAGCTTAGGTTTTTTTGTACTTTTGATTCAAACAAATCCGAGCTATGAAATTTATTTTATCCCCTGCCAAGTCAATGAATTTTGACAAGCAAACTATCATTTCTGATTTTACTCAAATTTCTTTCCCCGATAAGACGGAAAAAATCATGAAAAAATTAAAACCACTATCTTCCAAAAAGATAGGAGAATTAATGAATGTGAGCGCGGCAATTAGTGATTTGAATTATGACAGATTCCAGTCTTTTTCGGCAGAGTTTACTGAAGATAATTCGAAACAAGCTATTCTTGCATTTACAGGAGATGCATACAGAGGAATGGATGCAAGTTCATTTTCAAAAGCTGAATTTGACTATGCACAAAATCATTTGCGAATTTTATCAGGATTGTATGGCATGTTAAAACCATTGGATTTGATTCAGCCTTATCGATTAGAAATGGGTACTAAAATTCAAATTTCTGCCAAGCAAAAAAATCTTTATGAAGTATGGAAAGAGAACAATACGAAAGCACTGAGCGAAGAGCTAAAAGGAGATTGGCTGGTTAATTTAGCAAGTAATGAGTATTTTAAATCTATTGACACCAAACAATTAGAGGGCAAAATTTTGACAATTGGTTTCAAAGATTTTAAAAACGGAGAGTACAAAACTATTATGACTTACGCAAAGTTTGCGCGAGGATTGATGAGCAGGTTCATGATAAAAAATCAATTGACGAATATTGAAGGAATAAAAGGATTTGATTACGAAAATTATTCCTATAACGAACCTCTTTCTAGCGAGAACGAATGGATATTTACGCGCGGATAAAAGGAAGTTTTAGCGACAACTTATTTATTTACATCGATAGTTAGATCGTGCAAGAATAATTATTTTACCGCAATTCCCGAAATTTCAATTCGCACACCTTTTGGTAATTTACTTACTTCAACTGTCTCTCTCGCGGGAAAATTTCCTGGTTCGAAATACGAAGAATATATGGTGTCCATCTCCGAAAAATTCTCCATGTCGTGAAGAAATATTGAGCATTTAACCAAATTATTTACCGTCATTTCTGCCGCATCTAATAAGGCAAGAATGTTTTTCATTACCTGGTGAGTCTCTTCATGTATTGTGTCCGTTACAAATTTTCCATCAAAAGGATTGATGGCAATTTGTCCACTTATGTACAACGTGTTATCGGTTAATATAGCTTGGCTATAGGAGCCGACAGGAGCAGGTGCGTTTTTGATAGAAATAGATTGCTTCATCGATAGTTGGTTAAAAATAGTTAAGAAAACGTTTCTTATTTGTCAAAGATAATTTTTTTTGGAAAGAACTACTTTATCTTTAGACTAACTTCGATTTTGCAAACATTCATAGCGGTTACTCTTTCATAACTCTTATATTTGTTTTCAATTTATTTATAGAAAAATAGCTTTATGACAATCACCATTTTAACCTTATGGATTTCGATACTCTTTCTTTACTGTGCCATGGGTACTTGGAAACTTTTTGAAAAAGCAGGAAGAAAAACTTGGGAAGGATTTATACCCGTTTACAACATTTTTATTTGGCTCAAAATCATTAAAAAGCCTTGGTGGTGGGCACTTATTCTCCTAATTCCAGGTTTTAGTCAAATTCTTATGTTCGCTTCTATGAATGTCTCAATGGGAAGAATGTATGGGAAATACGGAGCTTTAGATACACTCATGCAAATCTTTGTACCATTCATTTATTTTCCACTCATTGCTTTCGGTAAAGAAGAGTTAATTTATCAAGGTGAAATGGATTGGAACAACAAAACTCGAATTGAGGCTCGTTCCACTTCGGATCAGATAGTTCTTGCTTTGGCTTCATTTGGTCTCATTTCTTTGTTGGTGTATGTTCAAAAATTTACCGGTGGAAAAGACAAATCAGGTCAGAAAACAATGGTAAAGGAGTGGGGAGATTCTATTGTGTTTGCTTTAATTGCAGCTTCTTTAATCAGAGGATATGTTCTCGAAGCATTTACTATTCCTACTCCCTCGATGGAAAAAGAATTGCTAGTAGGTGATTTCTTATTTGTGAATAAACTATCATACGGAACGAGAGTTCCGTTTACCCCGCTTTCTTACCCGTTAGTTCACAACACAATTCCATTTACTTATGCCAATTCTTATTCCGAAGCGATAAAACTACCTTATTACCGATTGCCTGGATTTGGAAAAGTTGAACGTAACGACATTGTTGTATTTAATTACCCTACGGGTGATACAGCCGTTTTTGGTAGATCTTACGGTTCTCAGGGAGCTGGAGGAGAATTACAAGGACATAATTATTACCAATTTGTAAGGCAAGAAGCTTATTTGCAATCGACAAAAGACCGTATTTCGCCAGATGTATTTTTAAATAATACCGAGAGATACGAAGCGATTGGTAAAAAGAAAATTTTGGAAGATAATTTGTTATATGATTTTGGTGCTGGCAGGAACATACAACTTCATGGCCATGCTCATAGACCAATCGACAAAAAAGAGAACTACATCAAACGATGTGTAGCTGTGGCAGACGATACATTAGAAATTCGTAATGGTGATTTATACATTAATGGGGAAAGAAGCATCGTAGGTGATCATGTTAATTTCAAACACAAAGTAGTGTTCAATAGAAGTTTAGGTAACTTGGATTTTCCAAAACTGAAAGAAAAATTTGGGTTCAATTTAGGGTTGTACAAAGATATTACCTCTTTGAACGAAGGCAGCGGAAATTTACCGGTAGGTCAAAAAGTATGTTATGTGAACATGAGTAAAGGTTTGAAAGATAAATTTGTAGAAGCCTTAAACAAAGGAGAAATGGGTGATTTAAGAATTGTATCAGTCGAAAGAAAAATTGATTCGACAGGAGACAAAATAAACTCTTACATTAGTTTTTATCCCTACCATAAATCTTGCTTATGGACTGCCGATAATTACGGGCCAATTTGGATGCCAAAAGCAGGATCAACGATTTCTTTGAATGAAGAAAATTGGGCAATGTACAAGCGCTGTATCCTCACTTACGAGAAGAATAAAGGATACGAACAAAACGGGAAGTATTTCATAAATGGCGAGGAGGTATCCACTTATACTTTTAAACAGAATTATTACTACATGGTAGGGGATAACCGCCACAATTCTGCCGATTCGCGAATGTGGGGATTTGTTCCGGAAGATCATGTTGTTGGAAAAGGTTTAATTATTTGGATGAGTAAAGACCAAGAGCTAGGTTGGGCAAATGGAGGAATAAGATGGAACAGAATCTTTAAAACTCTATAGGATGAAAAGAACCACAGAAGCTGATTCTAATTACCAAGACTTGGATAAAATGAGCGTGGACGATTTGCTCATGAACATGAATAAAGAAGATCAATCTGTTCCGATGGCAGTGAAGAATTCTTTGAGTGAAATAGAAGAATTGATTCAAAGTATTGTCCCTAGAATGCAGGAAGGAGGAAGACTGTTTTATATTGGAGCAGGCACTAGCGGAAGATTGGGTGTTGTGGATGCGAGCGAATGTCCTCCAACATTTGGAGTTTCGCACGATATGGTAGTTGGAATAATTGCAGGAGGCGATTCTGCGATAAGAAAAGCCGTTGAATTTGCTGAAGATGATACCGAACTTGGTTGGAAAGACTTGCAAGCACAGAATATATTGGAGACAGATACCGTAATAGGAATTGCTGCATCAGGATCTACACCTTATGTGATTGGCGCATTGGAGAAGTGTAACCAAAATGGAATAAATACGGGGTGTATTACTTGTAATAAAGGGAGTAAATTGGCACAAGTAGCGAGTTTTCCAGTAGAAATAGAGGTAGGTCCCGAGTTTGTTACGGGAAGTACCCGAATGAAATCTGGGACGGCTCAAAAGTTGGTTCTCAATATGATTTCAACCGCGGTGATGATTCGATTAGGCAAAGTAAAGGGGAACAAGATGGTGGACATGCAATTGAGTAATGTGAAGCTGGTCGATAGAGGAACAAATATGGTTGTTTCCCAAACAGGATTGAATTATCAAAAGGCAAAAGAATTGCTTTTGCGAGAAGGAAGTGTAAGAAAAGCGGTAGCTTTTTATCAAAACAAATAGATAGAAATGAAAGTAATTTTACCCGTAGTGTATTTAGGAAACATTGAATATTATTCTTTGTTAAAAAACTCTAAAGTGGTGTTTTTTGATTTACACGGTCATTATTTGAAACAAAATTTCAGAAATAGAACGGAGATTTATGGTGCAAATGGAAAGTTGAATTTAATTATTCCGGTTGAAAAACATAAAAACCACACAGCACTTCAAGATATAAAAATATCTTACGATCATTTTTGGCAGAAACAGCACTGGCGTTCCATTGCTTCAGCTTATCGATCGTCTCCTTATTTCGAATTCTATGAAGATGAGTTGGAAGCGATTTTTATGAAAAAACACACTCATTTGGTCGAATTTAATTTGTCCCTTCAGAACAAAATAATGGAGTATTTATCTATTTCGCCATCCATTACTTTTAGCGAACAGCATCACAAAGAGATAGAAGGTTTTACCAATTACAGAGGGTATTTTACTCCCAAACAAAAATCACTAGAAACACCAAAAGAGCCTTATAATCAGGTTTTTGAAGATAAATATGGGTTTATTCCGAATTTGTTTATTTTGGATCTCTTGTTTAATGAAGGTCCCAATTCTCAAAGTTTTTTGTAGGCTTATTGTTAGCTAATATCTCTTTTCAAGAATAATCTGCGAGCAAGGAGAATGAATAACACAGTATAGCCTAGAGCAATACCAGTTGAAACCCAATCGAATCTTTCGGGTGAGGCCAATCCAGCCAATAACATCCTAAAATTAGGAAAAGGTAAAGTTTGAGAAATTACGTTTAAAGGCAAATAGTCGTACACCATTTCTGCGTTATTGTTTCGCAATTGAATTCCTAAAATTAATTCTGCAATATAGGCAGCATAATAAATAAGTACAGCAAGAATTCCCCTTTTTGCGAGGAATGCGATAAGAAAGGCAAACCCAAAATTTGCGAGTACTTGGATGAAGAATCTCACTACATTTTCTACTCCATCTAGAACAGAGCCAAAACCAACAATTGGATCAATCTCTTCTCCTGTGTTAAAGAAATTTTGAAGCTGACCCGCATCTTCGGGGTCAAAGGTAGAAAAGTAAGCTCCTGCTACCAAGCCAACTAGGAATACATAAAAAGTGGCAATAACAGTAATTGTAAGCATCAGGTATAGTTTCCCTTTGATGTATTCATTTCTGGTGTATCCATCAATTACATTTTGGCGTACAGTGCGGTAGTTATACTCATTGGTGATGTGATAGATTAAGACAAAAGACAATAAAAAAAAGCAAAACCAACTTGAAATAACCGAGACTGCATACCAAGTAGTTTCGTAATTATTGGGAATAAAGGGGTAAAAATCGATGCCGTTAATCGTGTCTCCCGCCATTGCAGGCACTAAAATAACTAACAGCGGTAAAAACACGACAAATAACAAACTAAACACTTTGAAGGATTTATTTCCAACAATTTTTTTGAACTCTATTTTTAATAATCTCATTATTTGTTTTTTACAATTTCTAAAAACTCTTCTTCTAACGAAGATTTTACTTCCACGAGTTGAGAAGCTATAATCCCATTTTCAAATAAAAATTTGTTTAACTTACCCCCATTAACCTTTTTATCAAAAGTTACTTGAATTTTTTCGTCTTTCATTTCCAGTGAATAAAAATCGCTATGTTTTTCAAGAATTTCTTTCAGTTTTTCATTGTTCTCAGCATCAATGCTAAATTGATTTTTGGAAGTTAACAAATCACCAATTGCACCTTGCATCAACAGTTTGCCATTTCTTAAAATACCAAAATGGGTGCACATTTTCTGTATCTCGTCCAATATGTGGCTCGAAATAATAATTGTTTTTCCTTCCGCAGCAATGGATAATATCAGTTCTCTCATTTGCCTAATTCCCTCAGGGTCTAGTCCATTTGTGGGTTCGTCTAATACCAAAACCTCAGGATCTGACAAAAGGGCCGCAGCTAAGGATAAACGTTGCTTCATACCCAAAGAATAGGTAGAAAAAGCTGAATCCTTTCGTTCAAATAACTCTACTCTTTTCATTACGGCCTCAATTCTATCCAGAGAAACTTCCTTAATTAACGCAGTAATTTCTAAATTTTTGTATCCGCTTAATTCTGGATAAAAAATAGGGTGTTCCAAAATAGCGCCAATTTTTTTTCGATGGTTGTTCGTTTGTTTCTCACCGAACCAAGAAAACGTTCCTGAAGTTGAGTTTAATACATCGAGCACCATCCCAAGAGTCGTTGTTTTTCCACTTCCATTAGGGCCGAGTATTCCAAATACATTGCCTTGATTTACGGAGAGCGATAAATTATCAACAGCAATAAAATTGCCATATGATTTGGTTAGGTTTTTTATTTCTAAAACGGGTGTCATCTTTCTTGATTTTAGTTAAAAATACTCTTTTTAATTGAATTGATACAAGGAATTGGATAAATGGAAATATCCAATACTTAAAAGGACATATTGCTTTATTTTATTCCTTTAAAATATCGTTATTTTATGTAATTTTAGGTAAAGAATTTTTTTATGAAACCATCTGTTATTGTAGTATCGTTCCTCTCTATATTGGGAATAGGATGTACACCCAAAAAGCAATTACCCACAGTAGATTCTGTCGATTTATCTCAGTACGTTGGAAGATGGTATGAAATAGCTCGTTTGCCAAATTCTTTTGAGAAAAACTTAACATGCGTAACGGCAAACTATTCGATTAAAAAAAACGGGGGAATTGAAGTAACGAACAAAGGATTCAACAAACAAAAAGAGAAATGGGAAGAGGCCAATGGTAATGCAAAGGTTCCTAATCAAGACAAACCTGGAGAGCTAAGAGTGAGTTTTTTTCGTCCTTTTTATGGAGATTATTTTATCATAGAATTAGATCCTAACTATCAGCATGTATTGGTTGGTTCACCATCTCGTGATTATTTATGGATACTTTCTAGAACCAAAGAATTAAATCAACAAGTTTATTTACGCTATATGAATAAAGCAAAACTGCTTGGATTCGAAATTGATAAAATTCATAAAACTATTCAAAACTGCGAGAACTAATTCTTGATTTTTTTTTCGTTTCCTTCATTTTGCTTAATTCATTTGGTAAATTTGCAAGGCTTAACCAATTAATTAACAATCAAAAACCATGGAAGAAAATACAACACAGTCAACTGGATCCTCATTTACTAATTTAGATTGGATTTTAGAGAAATTAATAGAGTACGGAACTTCATTGCTTTTTGCAATTGCAGTACTTGTTATTGGGTTTTGGATAGTAAAAAGAATCAATAAGTTGGTCGATTTTACTTTTGAGAAAAAAGATTTTGATCCATCATTGGAGACATTCTTGGCAAGTGCCATTGCGATCTCATTGAGAATTTTGGTCATAATAACTGCTTTGAGCCAACTCGGAATTGAAATGACTTCTTTCGTAGCTCTTTTAGGTGCTGCGGGGCTGGCAATAGGTATGGCGTTCTCGGGAACTCTCTCGAATTTGGCAGGTGGTGTCATGATTCTATTTTTTAAACCTTATAAAGTAGGAGATTTTATTGAAGCACAAGGCGAAAAAGGAACCGTGAAAGAATTGAGGATTTTTAATACAATTCTTATTACGTTGGACAACAAAACAGTTATAATCCCGAATGGACCTTTGGCAAATGGTAACATGATTAACTATTCCACTCAAACAAAAAGAAGGGTAGATTTTACTGTGGGAATAGCTTACGGTGACGATTACGATACGGCTAAAAACACCTTGCTGGAATTTGTAAAAGAAGACCCGAGAATATTGGATGAAGAAGACAATTTCATTGGGTTAGATAAATTGGCAGATAGTTCTGTAAATTTAACTTTGAGGGTTTGGTGCAAAACTGAAGACTTCCGAGCTGTTTATTTTAATATGAATGAAAGAATATACAAAGAGTTTGGAAGCAAAGGATTGAATATTCCATTTCCGCAAATGGATGTGCACGTTCGCAACAATTAATTTATTTCTGGTTGGTGGAAGATAAAAAAAGGCGACCCTTGGGTCGCCTTTTTTGATGTGTCAAAATCTGATAGGGAGGGAGTGCATTTGATTATTCATTATTAAGTTGATTTGAATACAGTTGTTCTCTTATGGAATCAAATTGCTGTTGAGCTTTTATATCTGAAGGGTTTTGGATAATTTCCTTTAGCGCTTTGGCATATTCTGGATTGTTTGGGTAATAGAAATCAATGATAGAATCGGATTGAATGATAAATAAACTTAAAGAGAGAATTCCAATCAACGCAATTCGATAAAAGGAGGGTTTTGTTAGGCTAACTTTCTTTTTTTTGTGAAGCGAACCGTAAATCAAAAGAGAAAATAACAGTGAAAAAAGTCCAAGTATGAGCAGAACATTGGCACCAGGCCAAAGCATAAACTTGAACAAAAATCCAATAACTAAAATGGCTAAAACTATTCCAAAAATGGCACCAAATAATAAATTGAAACGATTTTCATATTGGTAACTGTCCTTGTAAAACATTGCCTTTACAGTCAAATTATTAAAAATCCCTATTCCCAAGTATAAATAGAAACAGGCAACTACCCCGAGCGAAGTGGTTGTGAAAATTCCAGCCCCTGGCCATTTCATTATTTTAAAGAGAATCCCAATTATGAATATTCCCCAGAGTATTTTTTCTAATTTCTTCATTCATGAAATTACAAAAAACTATTACACTTTAAATTCGCTTGTTTTGTGGAAGGTGATTTCAGGGTAATCAAACTCTGCTTGTCGCAACAAGAAAGCAGATTCTGCTAGGAATACATAGTTGCCGTCTTTATCTTCGGCTACGTAGCTTGCTTTTCTTCTAACAAATTCTTGCATTTTATCTTTGTCAGTGGAAGTAAGCCAGCAAGCTTTATGAAAGTTCTTAGGAGTGAAATCACAGGAAGCTCCGTATTCGTGTTTCAATCGGTACTGAATTACTTCAAATTGTAGTTCACCTACAACGCCTATTATTTTTCTGTTTCCAGGCTGTTGTGTGAACAATTGTGCGACACCTTCGTCTGTCAATTGCTGAATACCTTTTTCTAGTTGTTTGGTTTTCATTGGGTCTTTGTTCACCAATTCTCTAAACATTTCTGGCGAAAAACTTGGAATTCCTTTAAAATTCATTACTTCCCCCTCTGTCAGTGTATCCCCAATTTTGAAACTTCCCGTATCGTACAACCCAATTACATCTCCCGGGTAAGCAAAATCAATGATTCTTTTGTCTTGAGCCATGAAACTAGTCGGGTTATTAAATCTCAGTTTCTTGCTAATGCGTTGATGCTGATAAAATTTATTTCGTTCAAATTTCCCAGAACATACTTTAAAAAATGCAATTCTATCTCTATGATTTGGATCTAAGTTGGCATGGATTTTAAAAACAAACCCCGACAACTTAGGTTCAATGGGAGCTACCATTCTTATATCCGTTTCAGTTGATTGTGGCGAAGGAGCAATTCGTATAAAAGAGTTTAACAATTCTTGGACACCAAAATTGTTCAGAGCCGAACCAAAGAAAACAGGAGCCAAATTTCCTTTTTGGTATTCTTCAACATTGAAGGTATCATACACACCTTCAATTAGTTCAATATCTTCTCTCAATTGGTTGGCATCTTCTTCTCCCACAAATTCGTCTAATTGGCTATCGTTCAAATCACTAATTGAGACTACTTCGTCTTCAATGTTTGTTTTGTTTACTTGAAATAAATTAAGGGAGGAATCATAGATATTATACACACCTTTGAATCTGTCACCAATATTTATGGGCCATGACAAAGGACGAACTTGTATGTCAAGTTTCTCTTCAATTTCATCCAAGAGCGTAAAAGCATCTTGTCCAGGTCTATCTAGTTTGTTGATAAATACCATTACCGGTGTGTTCCTCATCCTACATACTTCCATCAGCCTTTCGGTTTGTGGCTCTACACCATTTACGCAATCAATGATAAGAATTACAGAGTCTACAGCAGTCAAAGTTCGAAAAGTGTCTTCGGCAAAATCCTTGTGACCCGGTGTATCCAGCAGGTTAATTTTCAGCCCTTGATAATTAAAACCCATCACCGAGGTTGCCACCGATATTCCCCTTTGCTTTTCTATCTCCATAAAATCGGAAGTAGCAGTTTTGGTTATTTTATTTGATTTTACAGCTCCTGCAGTTTGAATGGCTCCACCAAAAAGAAGTAATTTTTCTGTTAAGGTTGTTTTTCCGGCATCTGGGTGACTGATAATAGCAAAAGTTCTTCGCTTTTCTATTTCCTTTAGTAATTCGCTCATAGTGTGCAAAAGTAGGCTATTGCCAAGAATTACACAAGATTGCTATCTCAATTTTACGGTCTTCACGAAATAAGAGTCGGGCCAGGCTGAGAGGGTTGGGTCGTTCTCAAAAAAACCATAAACCGTAGAACCTGTTCCCGTCATAGAGGCAAATTGGGCGCCTTGTTCGTATAGTTTCGTTTTGATTCGCTCTAATTCTGGAAATTTCTCGAAAATTGGACCTTCAAAATCATTAAAAACTTTTTCTTTCCACTGAGAAATTGGGGAGTTCAAAACAACTTTATCTAGAGGTAAATTTGGTGTTTCGTTTATCACCAAACCTTCAAAAGCATCTCTTGTGCTCACATGAATTCGTGGATTTACCAATTGAATGTAATTGGGAGTAATTGGGAACTGAATGTCTTGCAATATTTCGCCCACGCCATGAACTAATTTGGGTTTGTTTTGAATAAAAAATGGACAATCGCTTCCAATCTGCAACGCATATTTTTCTAATTGAGAAACCGAAAGGCCTAATTCAAAGTAAGAATTCAATCCAACTAGCATAAACGCACCGTTTGCTGATCCTCCACCAAGGCCAGCTCCCATCGGAATTTGTTTGTGTAATACAATAGAAATAGGAGGTAAGTCGAAATCTTTTTTTAAGAGATGGTAAGCCATCAAGATGGAGTTTGATTTTTCATTGTCTAATTCTATGTTGCATCGAAAGCTCATTTCTTCAGACTCGATGAACTCCAATGAATCAAATAACGGAATGGGCAGAAAAATACTCTCTAAATTGTGGTAGCCATCTTCTCGTTTGTTTAGGATACTCAATCCTACATTTATTTTACATCCTGGAAACAAAATCATCTACAAAGATGCACAAAAAAAATCTCAAACTGCAATTACTCAGTTTGAGATTTGGGTTTTAATTTGCTTTCGATTAGGGAGTCACAAAGCCTATATCGACTGTCTTTTTGTTGTTATAACTTGCTCAAGTCAAGTGGCTTGTCGTTGTCATATTCTACTTTGTATGTGTAGTTTAGCTTTTTGTTTCCTTTTGGTTTCAGATCAAATTTCCATTCCATCATCCCTGTTTTTTCATTGAAATTGGCTCTCGATTTATTTTCTATTGTAACCACAATGGATTTTGCTTGAGACACTGGCAAATGATCTTCTACCACAATTTGATAAGAAGATGTACTGTTGTTTTTCACTAATAAGTCGTAGGATACAGTCGTAGATTTTCTGTTTGAAAACACTTTTTCTCTCGATTTTTCCTTGTCTTTTGTTCTTTTTACCCGCACATTTCTGTCGTTTCCTAAGGAAATATAAAGCGTGTCATTGGCGGTTGGGTTTATTCTTGTTTCGCCAATGTAACTTCCTTCGTAGTACAAGTTGGCTTTTGAGGGGAGTAAATCTAGCTCTTCCCAATCTATCAGTTGCGCAACCAAATAGGATTCTTTGTCGTATTTCGGTACGAGGTAATGAATGTAGTTGGCCGAGATTTCTTGTTGATTCACAGCTACCAAATGAGCTTTGTTGTCGCTCATGATGCTGTACCTTAAGTCAATTCGGTATTCCACATTGGCCATAGTTTGAGTTTTTACTGTGTAATTTGTACTTCGGACAGCTGAAGGGGCGTAGTTGTCCTTTTGGTAATCTTCGGACTCAGTCACAACTTCTGCATAGCTCAATGTTTGAACAGATCTTTTTGCTTCGTTCAACCTTTTGGGAGTAACCTTGGCATCGTTGTAGTAGCCAATATTTGGGTTGTAGTAATTAATATACCAAACGCTCAATTCGGGTTTTACTTTGTTTTTATAAGGATTATTTGTCGAAAGTGTCAGTTTTACGTTCTCCCAGCTTTCTCCCGTATTTTGGTAAACAGTTCCTTTCATAGTTAGCTCTACTGGTGAGTTGCTATTCTTTACCCTTATATCGTAACTAGGTGACCAGCTTGCATTGGAAACAAAATACGAAACTGTCATACTTCCGGTTAATGTTTTTTTGGCTTGCACGGTTACTTCTATTTGGTGTATCGGCTTTTTTGTATCTAGAGGTTGGTTGTTGTGTTGGTAATTATTTAGGTCTTTCAATCGACCATTTATTGCGATTATTTTTTGAGATAGTCGATCATTTTCAATTTTCAACCTGTGTTCTAATTCGGTGATTTCAAAAAGTTGTTTTCTTAAATAGGCCAAAGACTCTTTTAATACGGGCAAGGTGTCTTTGTAGTAAATTTTATTTGCCAAAATATACTTTCTCTCCGTATTCAAATGATTGAGTTTTGCCGAAACATCGGTCCGTTCAAAATTGAGCAGTTTTATCGAATCTTTCATTTTTTCAATTTCGCGAGTTATTCTTGTTGGAATGGATTTTATCTCTACTGGTTTGGGGTATTTAATGGTTTTTTTAGAATCCAGAATAATGTAATCACCCAAACCGCTTACCTGAATCGTTTTGGGGTTTAGGTAAGGCGAAACGTTTTGAAAAATCATTGTATTGATTCCTCTTTTTAAAGATACTTTGCCTATTCGCTCTACTTGAGCTCCATTGAGGTAAACGGTTACTTTATCGATTTCGGAATTAATTGTTTTCTCAGATTCAGAACCATATGCAAAAGAAATGGCACCGAGAAAAATGAATGCGGTAAGAAAAATTTTCATGAGTTTATTATTTATGTTTTCTTCCCGTACACGTGTCAAGTGAAAAGGTTCATAAAAAGCATAAAAAAACCCACACTAGAAGCTTTATAAACTTCTGTTGTAATGGAAGGAGACGCTCGTTCATGTCTGTAATCCTCTGTATTGCAATAATGCAAACCAATTTTCATTGGTTGAGGCCCGCCATCGATTTACGAAGTAATTCTCCAATATTATAAAATGTTAAGTTTATATAACGAGAGTGTGGGTCAATAGGTTTGAAAGAACTTTCTTGTCATAAAGATACAAGAAATGAAGCTAGAATAACCAAGATTACTCAAGTTTTTTTCTAAATAATACAAATCAACTGAGCACCAGTAATCTCCTGTTTTATTCGATCGAATAATAACATTTACTGCGATGGTTTTCTAAATTCTTAAAAATTATTCTTATATTCAGTAAGAAATATGGGAATATTAAAAGACATAGGGAACTACGAATACCACTGTCCTCATTGCAAAGAGAATTTGCGGGATACGGAAGGTATAGAATTTTTAACCAAAAATGAAGAAGAGTTCATGTTGTCTATTTTTTTGGATCCCACTTTGGGTAAATATGAATTTTATTACGATTATAGTCATAATTTTAAACCAGGGGAGAGAGTGGATTTCTTTTGTCCGGATTGCAACCAAAATTTACAATCATCCAAACATTCGGATTATGTGGAAGTGCTAATGATTGTAAGCAAAGATGTAAAATTTGAAGTCTTGTTTTCACGTATTTATGGCGTGAAAAGAACGTATTTGGTTATGGAAGATTATATAGAAAAACATGGAGAGAATTTACTAGATTTTGACGAATTGTACGAAATTTAAAACACCGCCTTAGCCAAGAGCAATCCCTTTATTTTTATTCCTTCAGCCTGAGACAATACCTTGACACACTCCATTATCGTTGATCCTGTTGTTATAACATCATCTAACAATAAAACTGTTTTGTTCTCAAACTCAGAAGAATTGTTCAATTCAAAGGCATTTTTAATATTCAATTTTCTTTGTTCCCTATTTTTTTTAGTTTGAGTCTCGGTGTATCGAGTGCGAATAAGATTGTGCTTGGAGAGAGGAATAGAAGTGACAGAGGAAATTCCTTTCCCCAGGATTTCACTTTGATTGAATCCACGTTGGTGTTTTTTTTTTGGGTGGAGAGGAACCGGAACAAGAAAATCAATGTCAGAAAGGAGAGAAATAAACTCGCTTCCCATCAATGTTCCAATATATTCACCAAAAGCAATATTGGCATTGTATTTTAGCTCATGGAGCAGTTTCTGTGTTTTACCCTCTTTGTCGAAATCGAATAAATGACCAGCGCCAAAAAAAGAATCATTCTCATCAAATAATTTTCCAGAATCTGTGTTTTTATAAATAGCCAATGGGCCTTTGGGCAGATAGAAATAACAGGACGAACAGATGTGATTTTCGTTCTGTGCCAATGCATTAGAACAACTTATGCAATTTTTAGGAAAACCAATTTTAATTAAATCTGCGAGCACAACAATTTTTTATGTTAAATAATTCAATTTGCTCCTTAATTTACATATTTTTACGTGAATAAATTAACCTTATATGAATAATAAGACCCCCCTTTTAGTAACCGCCTTAATTATTATGGGATTGATTACTGCATTTCTTGCTTGGGAGCTCTCTACGAGCAATAAGCAGAACCAATATTACGAAGTAGAAATTGCTGGATTGGAAGCGATGATGGCTGGGAATGGAATGAACTCAATGATGGAAGATGACATTGCGGGTTCTCTTAAAAATTTGCTGAACGAATACAACAGCGTAACAACCGATAATTCTGAACTGAGTGATAGCATCGCCATTCAAAAACAAAAAGTAACCCTACTTTTGCAAGAATTAGAGAGTTCTGAGAAGAATAGAAAATACACTGCAAGAGAATTGTACAAAATGCGAAAAGAAGCAGAAACTTTAAGAAAAGTAATGAAGAACTACGTGTACAAAGTAGATTCTTTGAATACCCTAAACATAGAACTACAGGCTACCATTAAGGTAAAAGACCAAACTATTTCTGCAGTAAAGGGAGAGAGAGACGAATTTAAAGAAAAAACAGAAAACTTATCTAAAACGGTGGAAATGGGTTCTAAACTTCAAATCCTAGGGCTGACCACTGAAGCAATTCGAATCAGAACAAGCGGCAGTTTTACCGAAACAACCAGGGCAAGAAGAGCCGATCAGGTAAAGGCATGCTTCACGATTGTGGCCAATTCGATAGCTGATAAAGGAAGTAAACTATTTTACATGAGAGTGATTTCTCCAGAAGGAAAAGTTCTTACCAATACCAAAAGCACCGAGATATCTGTAAATGGTGAATCTATTGAGGTGAGCGTAGGCAGAGCACTCGATTACCAAGGAAAAGCGGTTGATTTTTGCGTGTTTTATGAAAAAGCAGTAGAAGAACTTCCAAGAGGAGATTACAAAGTAGAAATATATTCAGAAGGATCAAAGGTAGGTACCTCTAAATTTGGTCTTAAATAAAAGAAATAAACGATTATGAGTGAACACAATTATTTGAGCTTGGTGCAATTAGCCAAGGCTTTGAATAAAAAAACGCAAAAGCTAGAGAATGGCAAATTGGCCTTTGAAGAGGTGAACGATATGCTAGAAAATAGCCGAGATATTTACGAAAGACTGACGGTAATTCGTTACAAAGCATTGGTAGAGAAAAAAGAGCTTTTGGAGGGATTGGAAAAAGAAAATATCTCGAAAGAAAAAATAGAAGAAGTAGTGGAAGAAAATTCTTTCTCCTTTCAATTCGATTCGGAAGAAGAGGATAGTTTGGTAATTAGCCCGAATCAAAAAAACTTGCTAGATGAAATCGATGAAATTGGTTCTGAACCTATTTTTGATTTTCCCGAATTAGAGGAAAAACAGTCAAAACCTGTTGAGGATCTCCATTCTATAAACGAAAACTACGCCAGTTCACAGCAACCAGAATCGCTGGGTGAAAAATTAACGAAGAGCAAAATAAAGGATTTGAAAGAGGCAATAGCGCTGAATCAAAAGTTTTTGTTTATGAACGAATTGTTTGACGGAGACAAAGAGAAATACGATACCGTGCTAGACAAAATAAATGGCTGCGAAACCTTATTGGAGGTGAAGGCTTATCTGTCTTCCGAAGTTTCTACTTATTCTAAGTGGGATGAAGAAGCACAAGCAGTACAGCAATTTAATTCATTGATTGAAAGAAAATTTTTATAACAACATGGAGCATGTAGCTAACAGAATCAAAACAATGTTGCCATCGGCAACTCTTGAAATGGCACAAAAAAGTCGTGAACTCAAGCAGCAAGGTATAGATATTATTAGTTTGAGTTTGGGTGAACCAGATTTTGACACGCCAGATTACATCAAATCAGCGGGAATAAAAGCCATAGAGAATAATTACAGTAAATATCCTCCTGTTCCGGGTTACATGAAATTGAGAGAAGCGATTTCACAGAAATTAAAGAGAGATAACAACTTGGATTACAAAGCCAGCCAAGTGGTAGTTTCTACCGGAGCCAAACAATCTTTGGCCAATATATTTTTGAGTGTATTAGATCCAGGAGATGAAGTGATAATTTTTGCACCATATTGGGTAACCTATTTTGAGCAAGTAAAACTAGCCGAAGGTATTCCGGTGGTAGTACAGTCTGATATTTCCACAGATTTTAAAATCAATGTGGAAGACTTGGAAAAAGCCATAACTGAGAAAACGAAATTGGTGATATTTAGCTCGCCTTGCAATCCTTCTGGAACGGTATTTACCAAAGAAGATTTGAAACAAATTGCACATGTATTGGCCAAACATCCAGAGATTACGATCATAAGCGATGAGATATACGAGTTGATAAATTTTGATGGAACACACGAAAGCATAGCTCAGTTTCCTGAGGTAAAAGAACAAACCGTAATCGTGAATGGCGTTTCCAAAGGATTTTCCATGACTGGATGGAGGATTGGTTACATTGCTGCTCCTCAATGGCTGGCAGATGCATGTATCAAAGCGCAAGGACAAATTACATCGGGAACCTCTACAGTTTCTCAATTGGCTGCCTTGGAGGCGATATCTAATTCGCCCGAAAAAGTTCGCTACATGGTAGAAGAATTTAAAGAAAGAAAAGAATTGGTAGTAGCCGGTTTGAACGAAATAGAAGGAGTGCAATGTAACAACCCTCAAGGAGCATTTTATGTTTTCCCGGATGTGAGTAGATACTTCGGGAAGAGTTTCGAAGGGAAAAAGATTCAAAATGCATCTGAATTAGCTCTATTTATACTTGAAAAAGGAAAAGTTTCGGTAGTGACTGGTGAGGCATTTGGATCAGATAAGACAATTCGAATTTCCTATGCTTCTTCCAAAGAAAGTCTGATCGAAGCAATCAAACGAATTAAAAACTCGTTGGCTTTATTAAATTAAAAATATGGTTAAAAAACTGATACTTATCGTTTTGTTTGTTTCGCTTTTTGCCTCATTGGCAGTGAGTCAAAATAAGCCCCTGAATTTATCCAATTTTGCCAAGAGTCGATACCATTGGGGGTTTTGGTTAGGCTATACTCAATCCTCCTTGATTCCTAATCGAAAAGCAGATTTTGATTTTAGTGATTCGTTGATTTCACTTACACCAGTTTCTGTAGGTTCATTTGCGGTAGGTCCAATGGGATCTATTTCATTTAATGAAAATATCAAACTTCGTTTGGCGATTCTCTTGTCTTTCCAAGACAGAAACATGGAATACGTGTTTCTGCAAAATGGAAAAAGTGAATCTTATTTGCGAGAAGTAAGATCGGTGTATAGTGAATTTCCTTTGCAGCTAAAAGTTGTGACAAATCGAATTAACAATGTAGCTTTTTACGGAACGATGGGAGGGAAGTACGGAGTAGATTGGTCAAGTAACATCAATGTGAAAGAACAATTTGATTATAAAGATGTACTAAAAATAAAGCGATCTAATATTGCCTACTCTGTGGGTGGCGGGGTGGATTTTTTCTTACAATATTTTAAGTTTGGGATAGATTTGCGATTAGATATTGGGATTAACAATGTGTTGGTGCCAAACAAAACTTACTTTTCATCCCCGCTTGAGAAACTGCGAACCCAAATGTGGCAATTATCTTTCACATTTGAAGGATAATTTTTTTAAGATTATTTGAAATAAAAAGATAAAATTCTATATTTGCAATCTCAAACAGAGAATGTCTCATGGTGTAACTGGCAACACGTCTGTTTTTGGTACAGAAGAGTCTAGGTTCGAGCCCTAGTGAGACAACAAAAAGCCGTCCTGCAAAGGATGGCTTTTTTTGTTTTTAGCTGTTAGATTCTATCAGAACCCTTATTCCTTATAGCTTTCCCGATTTTCTTTTCTCATCAATTCATTTTCTTGATGATTAAAATTTATCACCATTTGTGTACCGTTGTGATACCATTGTGATACCGTTTATTTTTGGGTATCACAAATTCAACTAATCATGATTAAGTACCAATTTATATACAACAGAAAGAATAAATTTAAAAAAGATGGAACAGCTTTGATTCAACTTCAAGTGTATCAAAATAGAAATAGAAAATTCGTTTCAACCGGAATAACCATCGAACCAAAATATTGGGAAAGCAAAACCTTTAAAGTAGCTTCTTCCCATCCCAGATCGGATGAGTACAATATGATTCTTAGTGACATGAATCAACAGGTAGAATCCATACTTCGAAAAGCAATGTTGTTAGAGAAGAAAATAGGCGTGGAGGATGTTGTGGCTCTTTTGGTTCAGAAGGAATCTAATCTCTTTTCTGATTTTATTAAAAAAGAGATTGAAAGCGACAAAAGAATCAAACTAAAAACGAAAACTGATTTGTTCAATACTCTCAATCGATTGAACGAGTTTAAGACAGAGATAAAAATTCAGGATGTGGACTATAAATTGATCGTAGAATTTGATAATTACTTAAGGGGGCGAGGATATTCGATCAATACCATAAGTAAGTTTCATAAAAATATAAAGCGATTCCTTAATCTTGCAATTAAGTATAGAATCATTTCAAAAGATGATTATCCTTATAGTAACTTCAGGGTGAAAAAGGAAAGTACTGTGAGAGAATCGCTTTCTCTCATTGATATTAAAAATCTTGAATCGTCTCACTATACTGAGAACACCACCAATGCAATTGTGAAAGACATGTTTTTGTTTGCATGTTATACCGGACTGAGAATCTCTGATGTCACACGATTAAAGCCCATAGACTGTAAGTGTGATGAAAAGGGATGGACATTGGAATTCAA
>ENA-OUOG01000387-OUOG01000387.1-marine-metagenome-genome-assembly--contig:-NODE-387-length-58208-cov-6.982161_pt1 | contig 58208 bp, 29 predicted proteins | sample MGYA00248635_ERZ508505 | MGnify/ENA primary metagenome ERZ508505 (study PRJEB26176, sample SAMN06267871) | marine metagenome | isolation source: Saanich Inlet, British Columbia, Canada | place: Pacific...
ACTCGACTGGGCCTTCGTACACGCGCACGGTGAAGTCGTGCCGCTCGGTGTACCGCCTGAGGAGGAGGATCGATGCCGCGAGTGTGCAGGTCTTGCCGTCTAACGTCTCCCGGTGGAAACGGGCGGGTAGACCGTCGGTCATGATCTACGCACGCGGGGAGGAGTGGGGCGTGAGGTGAGCCGCGATGGCGATGTTAAATTTCGTCCCGATCGCCCCGGGAAAGAATATCCGACACGCGGCGGGTCGGGATACCGCGTCTCAATCCCGGTCGAGCTAGAACTCGTCCCGAGACCCGAGCGTGTATCCTAAGAGGCGCTTGGATTACCGGAATAGGGTCGAGCGGGAAAGGGAAGTTTGGTGGGTTGACTCACCGAGGCGATTGCCTCGTCGACCTCGTGCTCAGCAGACATCTCTCGGCAAAAAGCGGATGGGATCTCGGAACCCGGCGTTGGCGATTAGCGTCGTCGGCGACGCTCGAGCGAGTCGTGCCCGAGATGTAGGGAGTATAACGTTGTGTTGTGCCCCGGCACAAGCTTCGACCGATCGGTTTGGCATGTGCGCGCCGGGTCAAGCGCGTCGTTTGATGGCGTCCGACACCAAACCGTTTCGAGCTTCGGAAGCCGGCTTTCGAGAAAATCTGCTTCGAGCCGATTGTGATGACTATTTGCCTGTGCGATTTCGCAACCCTAAAAACCTTGTTTTCCGCTCGCAGCTCCTGAAACGTCGAACGTCTGCGAACATCCATCATGGGAATCGGCGGACAAAAACGTCCGTGTCCGTGAGTCAACGCGCGATCGCTCGCGAAAAGTCAGTCCTCCGCGCACGCTCCCGACCACGCGAGGGCGCTCCTTTCCGGAGCCCGGAGCATGGTGTGGCTCGAGCCGACGCTCCTCGGGTCGCGCCCCCCCGGTCGGGGCGGGTGCGCGGCGGCGGTGGTGGGCGACGCGTGCATCTTCATCGGGGGCGCCGATCGGACCCCGAAGGCGCTGGACGACGTTTGGATCCTCAAATTCGAGCGGTCGATGCCGCTCACGGCGCGGTGGATCCGCAAGACCACCACCACGCGAGGCGACGAGAAGCTCCCCGCGCGCTCGGGCGCGTCCGCGACGGCCATCGGCACGGACGTATACGTCTTCGGGGGTCAGGACCCCTCCACCGGCGTGTGCTTCAACGACGTGGTGGTCCTGGACACCACCTCGTGGGAGTGGCGTCGGCTGATTTTGGCCGAGAGCGGGTCGCCGCCGCCCCGCAACGGACACGTCGCGTGCGCGGCTTTCGGCGGCAAAGCGCTGGTCATACACGGGGGCTCGTCCCCAGAAGAGGGCCCGATGGGGGACGTGCACGTGCTGAACCTGGAGGAAGGAGGCGAAAAGTGGGAACGGCCGCGCGTCGCCGGGCAAGCCCCCGAGCCGCGCGAGATGCACGCCGGCGTTTCTTTTTCGTCGCGCGTCGGCGAGACTCTCGTCGACGCTTCAAAGGAACCTTCGAACGAGGAGCTGCTCGTTTTCGGCGGGCGAGGACGCGAGGGCGCGGTGCTTCGCGACGCGCACGTGCTTGATGTCCGCGCGATGCGGTGGACGCGCCGGGGGGATCTCGGGGAGGCCCTCTGCGCGCACGCAGCCGCGCCGTGGCGCGTCCCGGGGGAAGAAAACTTTTTAAAACGCAAGCCGGCGGCGGCGTTTTTCGGCGGCTTCGACGGCGCCAACCTGCGTTCGTCGGACGTGTCCCTTCTCGAGCCTGAGACGCTCGCGAAGACGGTCTTGAGCGGTTCGGTGTCTGCCGCTTCGGCGAGCGCGGATTCTAAATTCAAGAGCCCTCAGGCTCGATTCGCGCCCTCCTGCGTCGCCGTGGACGCGTCTTTGGCGTTTGGGACGAACGAAGCGACGTCGTCGATTCCGGTCCTGGTGGTTTTCGGGGGACTCACGCCTACGTCGGACCTGGCGGACGTCACCGCGTGGATGGACGGGCCGGACTACGCGAGAGCCGCGCTCGCGGCGACGACCGAGCCTTCTAAGCCAAACGTCGCGCCCGCGTCGGACCTAGATTGATTCTTCTGACGAGTTTAGACGTTTTACGCGTTTAGAATGAGTACGCGAGAAAGGCCTCGCTCGCTCGTTAGTAACACCGCGTCAAGCTTGTCGCGCTCCTACTTCTCTCCTCGCGGCGCGTCGGGGTCGCGGAAAAACCGCTCCTGCACCTCCATGTGCCGCTCGTAGTGGGTCAACGACGGCGCGTGCGATATCAACTCGCGCTCGTCGAACGTCCCCGGCTCGGCAAACTCCCCCCGCGCCTCGTTCGCGGTGGCGCGGCTGAACCCCCCGGCGTTGACGTACCCCACGCACTTGTCCGTCAGACGCACGAGCCGCGTGACGCTCTGCTCGTCTTCGATGCTGAGCGTCGCGAAGTTGACGAGGCCGAAATCCTCCACCAGCTCGCACAGCTCGCGCGTGAGCTTTCCGTATTTCTTCCGCAGCAACCTCGTGCCCGCCAGCGGGGCTTTCGCGTTCGCGGCACCCCCCTCCTCTTCGTTCTCCCCGAGAATCCTGTCCGCCAGGTACTGCAGGTCCTGCACGTCCGCGTAGTACTCGAGGTTGAAGTCCAGGTCCCCGTACTTGTCCATCAGGTCCACCTTGGACAGAACGTTGACGTGCGGCGTCTCGAGATGCAGCATGGACTGCAGCGACAACATGAGCGCGGCGATGTACTTTGAGGGGTCCGCGCACAGGTGGCCGTCCACCAGGTGCACGGTGCACAGGCGCAGGTCCATGTCCGTGGCCTTCGAGGCGGTCAGCTCGCGTATGATCTGCTTCACGGCGTCGTGCGACGTGAACAGTTCCACCTGCCCCGGCAAGTCGAAGAGCAAGTACTTGCCCTCCTTCACCAGGGGCGCGACGCGGTCGCGCAGCCAGTCGAGGTTCTTGGCGACGTACTCCATGCAGTACACCATTCCCCCGTTCGGGCCGAGATCGAGCTCGTTCTGCACTTCCTCGAGCGAGATGAGCTCCTCGATGGAGACCGCGCACTCGTACGGGGGGTTGTGGTTCGCGGGATCGAGATTCACCACCGCGCAGGGTCGCCCCGCGAGGGCGAAGAAATGCTGGATCCCGTTGCAGTACGTGGTCTTGCCCGAGCCGGGCGGGCCGATCACGAGCTGCCCGAACCCCGTCATCTCCGAGCGGCGCCGGCGGGGACGGCCGAGCGGGAGACGACCGGCGCGCGCGCGTCTGACACCGGGCGAGTGCGTGACGCGCGGCGCGTCTCATCCTTCCGACGTGTCCATCTCTCATCACAACCGCGTTCCTATTTTTTCGCAAACGAAATCAAGTTTTTCACGAGGTTGGCCGGCGAGTGCACGTGCGGCAATCCCCGGTAGTCGTGCTCGGCGAGCGCCGCCGAGAAGACGGCCGCCGCCCGCTCGGCCCGCACGCACAGCGCCTCCGTCCCCTCCACCATCGCGTTCAGACCCTCCGCCTGCATTTCCAACCGCCGCTTCGCCTCCTCCACGCTCGTCGCCACCGCGCCCGGCGCCAGACCCGCGCCGCCCATCTCGCTCGCCAAAGTCCGCCGAACAGACTCGGCGGCTTCGACGGCGTCGGCGCGTGTGACGAGATCCTCCGCGCTCCCGTTCGCGCCCTCCGCCTGCGCCTGCAGCGCCCTCCACTGCGCAGCCTCGTCCTCCAGCTGGGACGCCACCGCGCGCATCGCCTCCTCCTTGGCGTCGCGCATCTCGCGCAACGCCGTGGTGCTCACGTCAAACTGCACGTCGCCGCGCACGACGAGCTCCTCGACTTTGAGCTGAAACTCGCTGCACGCGCGCTCGAGAGCAGACGCCATGGCGGCGCCGTCGTTGGGCCCGAAGTCCTTGATGAGCCGCTCGCGCTCCACCTTGCACTCCAGTTCGCAGATCTCCTCGATGAGCATCTGCATGCGCTCCTCCTCGGGCAGGTCCTCGGGCACGCGCTCGTGCACGCCGAGCCCGGGGTAATCGGGAGGCAGCGACGACGACAGCCGCTGGGAGACGTCGCGCTTGTCGCTCTTCTCCGACTTCAACACGATGGCGCCGCCCGACACGCGGTTCGACGAAGGACCGGCGCGAGCGCCCGGCGTGCCCGACTTGCGCCGCTTGTACTTGAAGCCGTCCTCCACGACAACCTCGCGGTGCGCCTTAGGGGTCGCCGCGCCGCGGGGCGCGGGCGCCGACGGCGCCGCCTGGCGCGGGCGCGGAACGAGGGGGGAACGCGCGCGAGCGTCAGACGGGAGCCGGTTTTTGAAATGCGCGTCGGAGACGCGCGGGTGGGACGAGGGAGGGATCCCGGGGTGGACGTCCGGGAGACGAGTATCGGCGTTCGCGCGTACCTGCGCGCGGTAGTTGACGTTCACGGGCTCCAGCGGCGCCTGGGGAGGCGCCTTGGCGCGGAACAGGGACCTGCGTGGGCGGGGAGGGCGAGGTGAGCGATGGGTCCCGAAAAGGGCGCGAGACGGCAGCGGACGACGCGACCACGGGGAAAGCGACGACGCGCGAGTCGCGGGTGCCGGGGACACGCACTTGCGCCTCTCGGCGGGCTTGGCGTTCGACATGTCGCCGACGTCGTCCTGCGTGCGCCGCGGTCGTGCGGGTGCGCGTCGACGAATGCGCGAGTCGCGGAGTCGTGGCTTTCGCTAACGGAAAAACACAGCAACGGCTGCCTCGCTGCTTGAGTGGGCATTCGTATGTCAGATTTTCGAGAATCGTGAGACTAAAGTCTCATACGGATTTTTTGACGCAAACCAACCATCGCGTTTTGATCGATCGCGTCGTCAATGCAGGCGCCCCCCTGTCGCCTCTCCCCTCAGTCGTCACCTGCACGCCCGTCCCCTCGGCTCGATGGCGACCTCCCCGCAAGGCGGCGGCGGTCCCCCCCCCCGGGACTACCAGCAGCTGTACTTCAACGTTCGGCACAAACCCCTTGTGGTGCACGACGTGACGGTGAAGGGCGACGATCGCACGCGCCCCGGCTTATTCGACAAGGTGCTCGCGCCCATCTACCGCGCGTCCTCCCTGGATGAGCTCCGCGTGCGTTGCCTGGAGGCGAACGCCATTTTGAACTCGTACGACATCTTCGACAAGGTGGACATCCTGTGCGACGCCGGGCCCGCGTCCGCGCCGGACAGCGCCTCCGTCACGGTGGAGGTTTCCGAGAAGAACAAGCTCAACATCAAGGGGGGCGCGTACGTCTCGCAGAGCGGCGAGGGCAGCGCCGAGTTCAGCGCCGGCCTGAACAACGCGTTCGGGTTCGCGGAGAAACTGGACGTCGAAGTGTTACAAGGGCACGAGAGGAGCAGCACGTACGGTTTCGCGTGGGCGCAGCCGAGAGTCTTCAACGCCGACGTCGACGTCACCACGCGCGCGTACCAGCAGGTGAGTTGCTCGAAGCGGCTGAGCAGTTTCGACGAGACGGCGCGCGGCGTGTCGGTCACCGCGGTGGGCGGCGGTCCCGCGACGCTGGAGTACCAGCTGGTGTTCCGCGAGATCGCGGACCCCACGCGGCTCGCCAGCAAACACATACGCCACCAGCTCGGACACTCGCTGAAGAGTTCTGTGGCGTACTCGTACGTCGCCGACACGCGCGATTCGCCGACGCGGCCGACCAGCGGCGCGCTGTATCGTCTCCGGAGCGAGCTCGCCGGAATAGGCGCGGACCCACAGATGACCCGCTTCTTCAAGCAGGAGGTGGAGGCGCAGGTGGCGCGCTCGCCGGTGGAGGGCGTCACGTTCGCGGCGAGCGCCAAGCTGGGCGCGCTGGTCCCGCTGGGAGACGCCGCGAGGAAAAAGGGCACGTGCGTGGCGGACCGCTTCTTCCTCGGCGGCGTCGGGTCTCTGCGCGGGTTCGACACGCACGGCGTCGGGCCCTCGGACGAGCGCCGGCCCCCGAAGGACGCGGAGGCGGCCAAGGCGGCCGGCGTGCTGAGCAGGGACGCGCTCGGAGGGGACATCGTCGGATCGCTGTTCGTCTCCGCGCAGCTCGAGCCCACCTGGAGGAAGCTTCGCGACGTCGGAGCGTACGCGCACGCCTTTTTAAACGCGGGGACCCTCGTGCCGTCGCCGCTCGGCGAGGCGGGCCGCGCGGGCGGCGCGCCGGCAGACGTGAAATCGCTCGCGGACTCCGTGCGGGTCAGCCTGGGGGTGGGGCTGGTGTTTCCCCTGCCGGTGGGGAACATAGAGGTGAACTACGTCAAGACGGCGCGGCGCGACAGGCTGGACCGGACCAAGGAGGGGCTGCAGGTGGGACTGGCGACGGCGTTAGCGTTTTAAAGCGGTGGCGGGATTTCAGAAGGTTGTCTACATAACATTTTTTTTCCCGACGGGCGCGTTTGGAATCCGCCGGCGGCGAGTCTTGTCTCTGGCGAATCTGCATTACACGCGCGTTACGTGTCTGTTTCAGCCTTCTCTTCTCTGTGTGTTCGATGGTACACCGCGCTCGCGCGAGATCTCGCGCACCGCGATAGAGGGGTGATCACATGGCGGCGATGAGCTCCTCGGCCATGGCCTTCTCCTCGGCGAGCTCGCGGGCGGTGGCGTCCATGAGCGCGCGCGAGCGCTCGTCGATCGGCAGGCCCTGCACGATCTTCCACTTGCCGTTCTCGCAGGTCACCGGGAACGAGTACATGAGCCCTTCCGCGATGCCGTACGCCTGGTCGCCGCCGGGGGAGATGACGCCCATGGACGTCCACGTGCCCTCCGGCGTGCCCGCGATCCAGTCGCGCACGTGGTCGCAGACGCTGGACGCGGCGCTGAGCGCGGACGAGAGCTTGCGCGCGGCGATGATGGCCGCGCCCCGCTGCTGCACGGTAGTCACGAACTCGCCGTTCAGGTACGCGTCGTCCCCGATAACCTCCCGAATGGGCTTTCCGCACACCGAACCGTGGTTCACGTCGGGGTACTGCGTGGACGAGTGGTTGCCCCAGATGATACAGTTCTTGACGTCGGACACCGGGACGCCCGCCTTTTGCGCCACCTGCCCGAGCGCGCGGTTGTGGTCGAGGCGGGTCAGGCACGTGACGTTCTCCTTGGGGATCTTCGGGGCGTAGTTGCTGAGGATCAGCGCGTTGGTGTTGGCGGGGTTAGCGACCACGACCACTTTGCAGTCGGGCGCGGCGTGCTTCTCGAGCGAGCTCGCCTGTCCCTTGTAGATGGCGACGTTCTTGCCCATCACCTCCTTGCGCTCCATCCCCGGGCCGCGCGGGAAGCCGCCGACCATCACGGCGACGTCAACGTCCTTGCACGCCTCGTCAACGTCCACCGTGGCGACGATGCCCTTGACCAGGGGGTACGCCGCGTCGATGAGCTCCATCGCGACGCCGCCCAGCGCGGTCTCCGCGGGGGGGATGTCCAGCAGGTGCAGGATGATCTCCTGGTCGGGGCCGAACATAGCGCCGCGGCACACCTGGGGGGCGAGCGCGTAGCCGATCTGGCCGGCCGCGCCCGTGATGAGGACGCGCTTGGGAGCCATCGCGAAGGGAGGGAAGGTGCCGAAGGGACGGGCACCGAACGCGCCGGTCTTGTGCGACGTTTCGGCAGATCTTGGATGCATAAAAACGTCCCCCCGAGCTGACATGGCTGAGTGGCCAGAAAATCGCGCGAACGTCGCGTCTCGCGTCCGGTGGAGTTTCCGAGGATGCAGCGTCGGCGGCGGGCACGACGCGTTTCGCCTCTCTCCGCCAGTTCTCGACGCGCGCGGAACCCGCCGGCGCGCGACTCCGCGGCGATGGCGTGAGCGCGCCGCCGCACGCGCCCCTCTTCCGCGAGCGGCGCTCGGGGTTAAGGCTTCGCCGCGTCCCTCGCGCCGAGGGATCCACCGCCGACCGAAAACCTACTGCTCAGGTTGGTGCGCTTTTCTCAATCGCCTCTTCGCGCGTGAAACCCTCCTGGGCGGACGGTGTCGCGCTCTCGCGAGGCGTTCGCGCCGACGAGCGTACCCGCACTCCACTCGTCGCCCACACTCGCCGCGTGGATGATGAGCCTCGAGCAAACGCTAATCTTCTCACGGACTGGGCCCAGCCGAACGGCTGGGAGCTGACGAGAATCGATTTTGTCATCCTTGCACTGACACGCACGCGACGGTTTTTTTTTCGCTTTGCGCGCTCGACCGAAATGCGGGAGGGACGGGGGCTGTGGGATAAGGTGACTTGATACCTCACCAGTACGCTGCTTCTATCATATTATAATTTCCCGCGACATACCAAGGCCGGCAGTTCAATCGGAGATCCCGTCTGCATCAGGTGGCGGTGACCTGAAGCAAACTTCGGCAAACTCTTTTTTCGGTTTTGGCTTTTTTTTGGTTTTTCTTTTCACATTCGCGCGTCTCCTCTCACACGCGACGCTCACCGCCGGCTCCGTTCCACGTCCCCATCACGCACAGACGGAAGTGTTTTACGATCACACACGCGTCGAGAAAGCGCATGGTGCTCACCGTGACGACGCGTTTCGATGCTCCCACTTTGGCTCGACCTATAAAGCTCAGGGAGGAGCGGGATAACGAAGGCGTCCCGCTGCGCACCGGGTGTCGCGTGTGGTCGTGCGCGCGACTGCTTTCGCGCCGCCTCGTCGACGCCGAGTCGTTTTCCATCAGAGGCAGGGACGTGCTCGAGCTCGGCGCGGGCGTCGGCGCCGTGGGCCTGGTCTGCGCATCTTTGGGCGCGCGGTCCGTGACGCTGACGGACAGGGACGAGGCTGCGCTGGCGCTGATGCACACGAACGTGCGACTCAACGGGTACTACGACGCGACGGCGGTTTCCGAGTGCGAGGTTTCCGTGGAGCGCCTGGACTGGGGCGACGTCGGCACGTACATCCAGCCCCCGAACGCGTTCGAGTACGTCGTCGCCGCGGACGTGCTGTACTTACCGGAACACTGCCAGGCGCTGCCGGACGCAGCCGCAGCGCACCTCAAGCCGGGAGGGAGGCTGGTGGTGGCGTGCGGCTTGCGGCGGAAGGGCTTGATGGAGACGCTCGTCGCGGCGCTGCGCGGGAAAGGGCTCGACCCTTTAATCGACGGCGACGCGTTATCGCTCGAGAGCGACGACGTCGACGAGACCACGGCTTTGACCGCGAAGGAACACGAGCACGACGGCGCACAGATCGCGCGCGCGGGGGGGTACGTGCTCGTGACCTGCGACGTGCCGGAAGACTGGAAGCCGCCGCCGCCGCCGCCGCCGCCGGAGGATAACGTCGCGGTTCCGGACCCGGTTGATTCTTTTCCTTCGCGGGTCACGGACCCGGTTGTTTCTTTTCCCGCCGAGCCCGGCGGCGTTCCCGGAGCCGCGTCCCCCCGTGGCCGCGTCGGCGCGGAAGACGACGCCTGCTCGCTGAGCGAGGTCGGGTCGGACGCGGCGAGCGCGATGGGCGATTTCCTGGACGAACTCGCCGAGCTCGAGATCGGAGCCGACGGCGCGTCCGGCGTCTCGAAAACCGAAACGGACGCGCGCGAAAAAAAAAACTCGCGAGACGACGTCGACGTCGGGTACTCCTCCGACGACGCGTCGGAGGAGTACCCGCCGTTCCGCGTGCCGGTCTCTGAGCCCGAGCGGGTCGCGGGCGCACCTTCCGAGGCGACGATCCGCGCTGCGGCGGATTCGCTCAGACGCAACGGCTTCGTCGTCCTTGACCCTCCGGAGATCTCCGCTCGCGGCGAAAAAAACGCCGCGGACGGGCTGGTGCGTTTCGAGACGCTGCGTTTGGCGGAGATCTCGACGGATCTGTACCTTTCGCGGCTCACCGACCGCGCGCGGTGCCTGGGCATCGACCCCGAGACGGACATCTTCCGGTTCAGCGAGATCTGCGCGCGAGCGCGAGGCGGGCGCCGCTTCGACGTCACCGCCGAGCGCCGCGCCGGGACTCTTTTTGGGCCGGAGAGCGCGGACGACGCCTCGGCGATGCGCGTCCCGCCTCCGAAGGGTCCAGAGGAGGCGCGCGCCTCGGCGTTACGCGCGGCGACGTCGTGGCACGCCATCCGCGAAGAGCTCGAGCCGTGGATAACGCCGGTGTTGCGTCGCTCCGGGCTCATGGATGCTGATCGCGGCGAAAACGAAGACGAAAACGAAGACGCGACGAACGACGAAGACGCGAAACGAAGCGCGAGCGCCGGCGTCGCGACGGCGACTGGGTGCGTGGTTTCGCTTCCCGGCGCGCCGGCGCAGCACTTCCACGCGGACGGCCGCGCGCGCGGGATCGCCAACGCTTTTGTTCCCCTGGTGGACGTCCCCTCAGACATGGGTCCGACAAAGTTCCGAAGGGGGAGCCACGCGTGGGACCACGACGACCCGTACCCCGACCGGCGCGCCAGGAGGCTGGCGGACGCGGCGGAGGAGGCGGCGCCGCCGCTGAAACGGGGGAGCGTGCTTTTGTACGACTACCGGGTCATGCACGCGGGCGGCGCCAACGCGAGTGCGGCACCGAGGCCCTTGGCGTACGTGATGCGCAGCCGCGCGGGGCTCGAGGATACCTGGAACTTCCCGGAGAACTCCATCTGGGACGATGAGGAAACCGAAGGCGCGGGTGAGGTGTAGCCGAGCGGCGACGCGGGCGTCGGATGAGTGACATCGAATTAGCAATTAGCGATGAGGATTTTTTCGACGAATTTCGACGGACGCCGCGACCGCGCGATCGCCCTATACTTCGCGCTGCTCCTCTCGGCCCGCGCGAGCCTCCCTCGCGCTACACGTTCACTCCACCTCGGAGAGGTAGTCCGCCACCTCCGCGGCGGTGAGCACCCTGAACTTCCTGTCCTCGGCGACGATGCCGATCTCGACATTTTCGGCGCTGATCTGGCCGTCGAATCCCTCCTTGAGGGTGAGGATCGCGGTGTGGATGGCATCCTCCAGCTCCATGTCCTCCGAGTAGCGCTTCTCCAGGAACGTCTTGGCGTTGGTCATGTTTTTCCCGATCGCGCTCGCCTTCCACGCGAAGTACGACCCGGAGGGGTCCACCTGGTACAGCTGCGGGCCGTTGGAGTCGAACCCCGCCACGAGAAGCGACGTCCCGAAGGGACGCACGCCGCCTCTCTGCGTGAACTCCTGCATCACCGTCGCCACCTCGCGCACGAGCTGCGAGCACGGCACGAGCTCGTGGTACGTGCGGTAGTACACCTGCGTCTCCTTGCGCGCTTTCCGAGTCAACACGCGGAAATCCGGACCCATGCCGCTGTACGTCACGCCGATCTCGCTCGTGAGCTGCGCGATCTTCTCCACCGTGGACTCATCCACCAGGGTAGACGGCAGCTTCTTCTCCGTCGCCAGCACCACGCCGTTTTTCGCGCGGATGCCGAGCGACGTCGCGCCAGCCTGCACAGCCGCGAGCGCGTGCTTGATCTGCACGAGCTCGCCGCTGGAGTTGAAGGTGGTCAGCGAGTAGTTCGAGCGCGAGTCCGCCATCGTTCCCACTCGGCCGGTCTAAACCCAGATCTGAGCGCGCCGATCTGCGACGATCGAGCCTCTGCGCGTCTCCGCGGCCGATGACCGGCGATCCGACGACCCGCGCGACTTTCGAGGAGGCGAGGGGGTTCGACGCTGGGCGGGACCCGAGCGCGCGTCTAAGTGTGGTGGCGAACGCGGCGCGGGCGACCGAGAGACGCGGTGCAGGCGCCTTTTCTTCCCGGTTTGAAAACGCACTTTCACTGTAGGCCTATACTGCGACTGGTCTGATTCATCGGACTAGATGCTCATACGATCAAGTGGAACATTTCGCTTCGGCCGAAGCGCAGAGCGCTCACGAATAGAAATATACAAATACACCGCGCGCGTCAACAGACACACTTCACGAACGATACACGATACACGGACGCCGCTCTCCGCAAACGCGCACTTGGCACATTTTGTGCTAATGTCCCGGTCGTTCGCTCGACCGCTCCTTTTTTTTAGCGTCGTCTCATCACACGACGCCCGCGACGGCGCCGGCGGCGAAGCCGGCGCCGTACAACCCGACGGTTTTCGCCCTTTTGATTCGCGCGCTCCGCCTTTTTCGCCGCTCGAGCTCCTCCACCTCGTCGGGCACGCCGTCCCCGTCCTCGTCCCTCCCGAACTTCCCGAACACCTTCGCCTTCATGGCCTCCATCTGCGCCTTGGGCAGGTTCTTCATCTGCGCCTTGACGAAACCCAGCACGATGGGGACGCACGCGCCGGCGACGGCGCCCAACAAAGGCGCCACCACCGTCTGGTTCACGACAAACACGCCGACGCCCTTGGCGGCGCCGCGCGCGGCGGTCTTCCAGATGGGCCACTCCATCCTCGAGAAGTACGTGCGCGCGAACCCCTCCCACTCGCGCGCGTCGAGCTTGCCGTCGTTGTTGTCGTCGTACTTACTCAAGATGGTCTCCGCCTTGTCTTTGACGCGCGGGAGCTTTCGGTCGCCGCCCATCATGTTTTCCAGTCGTCGGTACAGCGCGTCGATGGCGAGCGTGAGCTCGGCGACATCCAGGCTGGGTTCGGAGTCGTCGCCGTCATCGTGGTTGATGCCCGCGCACTTCTCGAACACCTCCTTCAGGACCGCGTCGAACTCCTTGGACAAGATCAGGTCCATCCACTGCTGCTTCTGCGCGCGCGCGTTGCCCGCATTCTCGGCGGTTCGCTTGAGTCTCTCCTCCGTGGACGCGATCGCGTCGTCGTCTGACCGGTCCAACTTGTGCGTCAGCTTGCGCACCAGGAACTGGGTCTTCCGCGACGCGCTGTGCAACAGGTGTTTCGCCTTCTTCAGGACCATCGCGGGAGGCGTCCGCCGGTGCGCGCCCGGCGAGTGGGGGCGCGGAGAGGGGCGATCGATCGCACGAAAGAGCTAACAATCTCGTCTACGTGCAGATCTGGCACTCGGCGAAGATCGCTTCACGCGTGCCTGATTTCCACGGGCATTCAGTCTGCCGCGCTCGGCCCAGTCAGCACGACCGGCTCGCGTGCTATTGGTTATCCTTCGACAGAAAACCTCTCGGCGTGGCAGTGTTGGCGCGCGTCCCGATCGGACGACCGCCCCGCCGCCGAACGCACACCGGCCCGTCAGACGGGGCAGCTGTCGCCATCGCGCGTATCGCACGCGCGCGGCTCGAGGTCTCGAACCTGCGCGTCTTTCCGTCCCAGGAACGCGTTCGCTCGCGTCCCGGATAGACACCTCAGCATCGACAGGCTTGTGCATCGACGACGGGCGCGATGACCGCGGCGTGCGCCTCCGGCGTCGGCTCGGCAATCGCGGGCGCGACGAGGACGGGCTTTTCCGCGTCGTCGTTTCGCGATACCGCGCGTCGCGGCGGGGTCGTGTCCCGCCCGAGACGCGGGCGACGCGTTCCCGTCGCGCCGCGCGCGAGCCTCGCCGACTTCGGCGTGGGGGATCTCGGCCTCGGGAAGTCTGTTCAGTCATCCGCCGGGTCTTTGGAGACCGCCGCGGCGGCGGCGCCGAGCGCCGCGAAAGGGTACGCCGAGCTCTTCCCCGACCTGCCCATATCCGTGTTCGGCGTGAGCGTGCCCGACTCCGCGCGCGCGCTCGCGGACGCCGCCTCGCCCGTCACGGGCGCGGCGCTGGACGCGCTGCCGGACGACGCGCGCGCTGGCGTGCTCGGTTTCTGGTCGGACGAAGCGGCGAGCGGGTTCACTCTTGTCACGGGCAACGCCGAGTACGAGCTTTTCCTCTTGGTGTTGGCGTTCCTGTGGGCCACAGGGCGCCCCGGCGTGTTCGCGGGCGCGTTCGACGCGTACGTCGCCGCGCCGCTGGACAAGGTGCTTTTGGACAAATCGTTCGACGTGAAAAACGTCAAACTCGGCGGGCGGCTGGGCGACGGCTCCTTCGGCCAGGTGTTCGGCGCGACGGATTTAAAAACGGACGCTGATTTGGTCGTGAAGCAAGCTAAGTCCGTGCAGGGCGCGGCGCAGTTACAGAACGCGGAGGAGTACATGAACCGGCGCGTGCGCAGGGCGCCGCTCGCGGCCATCGGGTGCGCGAAGTACCTGGGGAGCTACGACGTGGTGGAGGGCGCGGCGAGCCCGTCGCTCGTCTGGGCGCGCGAGGGCGACGTGACTCTGGAGGACCTGATCAACTCCAGGGACTACCCCGGTTGTCTGGAGGAGGCTCTGTACGGAGACGTTAGTGACTCGGACGACTTCGCGAAGCGCACGAACCGAGCCGCGAAGACGGTGCTCCGGCGTCTGCTGTTCACGCTCTCGCAGCTGCACGACATCGGCGTCGTGCACAGGGACGTGAAGCCCGCGAATCTGGTGCTGGCGGATACCGAGTCGGCGTTCAAGCTGGTGGACTTCGGCGCCGCCGCGGACCTGCGCACGGGGTACAACTACGAGCCGGAGCAAGGTCTGCTGGACCCGTTCTACTCCCCCCCCGAAAACTTCATCATGCCGGAACGGATACCCGCGCCGCCGCCGCTGCGGCCCATCGCCGCGTCGTTCTCGCCGCTCGTCTGGGCGGCGTTCCTGCCCGACCTCTTCGACTCGTTCAGCGCTGGGCTGGTGTTCCTGCAGATGTGCGTCCCGCAGCTGCGCGGCAGGAAGGTTATGGACCCGAACGGCGCGTTCCGCCGGAACCTGGAGGACGCCAACTACGACCTGCGCAAGTGGCGCAAAGTCGTCGAGCCGCAGGGATGGGACTTCTCCGCGCTCGACGTCGGCGGAGGACTCGGGTGGGACCTGGCGTGCCGCCTGGTGTGCAAGCGGAACGCGCTGCAGCGGGGAAGACTAGGGTGCAACACCGCGCTGTTGCACCCGTTCTTCTGGACGCCCTGAGCGTCAGGAAGTCAATCGGGATGGTCGGGTCCGACGCGATGGGGTCTCGAAGTGTAACGACATAAGGCTCTATCATACGGCGTTCTCGATGTGTTACGTGGCGTAGGCGCATAGGCTATGACCTTCCTCCCGGCGGCACGACCCCTTCTTCTGCCGAGTTCTGGAGTTCCGACGAAAACGTTTCCCGCGACAACGAAAAAACGTCGTCCCACTCGCGACATGCGCGCGGCGGTGTACGACCGCGGGTGCCCGGAGGGCATCCGGGTGGTCGCGAACCGAGCGTTGCCCGCCCCCTCGAAGAACGCCTTGCTGGTGCGCGTGAAAGCGTGCGGGGTCAACCCCGTGGACGCGAAAGGCGTCATAGGCGACAAGCTCCCTCCGTTCATGCGCGGGTTCGCGCGCAGGCTCGTGGATGGCAAGATCGCGGGCTTCGACTTGTCCGGCGTCGTCGAGCACGCGCCCCCGGGGTGCGGCTTCGCGGTCGGGGACGAGGTGTACGGCGCGGTCCCGCCGTTCCGAGGCGCGCTCGCGGAGCTGGTCTCCGTCCCCCTGGACCAGGTGGCGGCGAAACCGCAGAGCCTGACGCACGAGGAAGCCGCGGCGCTGGTGCTTCCCGGCGTCACCGTCGCGCAGCTCCTGGACCAGCACGGCTTCGCCGCGGGGCAGCACGTGCTCGTTCTCGGCGCGAGCGGCGGCGTCGGGCACCTCGCCGTGCAGGTCCTGCGCGCGCGGGGCGCCGGGTTCGTCGCGGGCGTGTGCTCGGCGAAGAACGCCGCCTTTTGCGAATCCGTCGGCGCGCACGCCGTCGCCGCGTACGACGCCGACGACGCGGAAAAAGAAAATAATAAAAAAATCGACGCCTCCGACGACGCGCTGGTCGCTTCTCTGCGATCGATGGTGGAAAAAAACGAGCGTCCGTTCGACCTGGTCATCGACACCGTCACCTCGCACGACGCGCGAGACGCGTCGTGCGCGTACGAGCGACGCGTGCGCGGCGCGAAAGGCGTGCTGAGGCTCGCCGACGCGAAAGCGCGCGACGCGAATGTGAATTACAAAAAAGGCTCACCCGGCGAGTACGTCGTCATCGGCGGAGGCACCGCCGAGTGGCTTAAAGCCGGGTTGAAGCGCGTGTGTGGTATCGATTTGTTCGCGAAAGGCCGCGAGCTGTTTTGGATCCGGTTCCCGGGGTGTCGCAAGGACCTCGACTCTTTGCGCGCGCTGGCGGACGGCGCGGAGGACACGTCGAGGGGAATCAAACCCCGGATCGCGCAGACGCACCCGCTGACGTCTGAGGGCGCGCGCGCCGCGTTTGCGGCGCTGCACTCGCGGCGCACCGTCGGCAAGGTGGTGGTGACGCCGTGAGGCGGCGAAAGATGGTAGAAAAGACAGAACGACGCGAACGGTGTGCGCTGTCGTGTCGCTGTTGTTCGTGTGCGAGAAAGAGAGACGCGCGTGATAGATCACACGAAGGTAATAAGTTCTTCACATTAAAAGTCTCGCCCTCGGGTAGCCGGTACAGGAGCCGCCTCGAGCGGCACAAAGCATGTTGACATTTTTATTTCTTTTTCTTGATCAGGCCGAGGCCCTACAGACCGACGGTACACGTCGTCGGCCGGGTATACATACAGGCAGTGCCGCTCTCTCGAGACGAGCGCTGTCGAACTTAGTACTTTGGATGCTTTGGAGTCGTCGGGTGACCGACGCGAATCTCGCGAAACTGGCCGTCTTAGGCGAGGTCCATGGACCACGACTTCTCGAGCTTGGCACCCGAGACGTCGGGGCCGTCCTTGGAGACGGGCACCTCGAGGGAGAAGCCATCCTTGGAGAGGGTAACCTTGCCGTTGAGGTCGCCCGCGGAGCTGCGCTTGACCTCGAGGCCGGCGTCGATGCCCTCGAGGGCGTAGCCGAGGTTCACCTTCTGCGACATGTCGCCACCGCCGGAGCGCGACGCCTTGATCTTGACGGAGAGGTCGCCGTTCTTGAACCCGAGGTTCAGCGCGGCATCCTTCGAGGCAACCTCGTAGTCCACGTTGGCGGTGAGGTCGGCGTTCACGTCCGAGGCGAACTTGTTAAGGTTCACGTTCACCTTGGCCTGGTTCGCGTCCGCGACGGCGTCGTTCTTGGCGCGGTCGATGTACCCCTTCTGCGAGAGCGTGACGCTCACGTCGCCAACCTGCTCGACGTTCGTGTTGATCGTCAGCCGGTTCGCGCCCGTGTCCGCGCCGACGTTCTGCACGTCGAGCGCGAGGTCGCAGGACTGGCCGGCGATGTCGACGCCGCCCTTGGCGATCTGTGCAGGTCGGCGCGCGTTGGTTTGGTTCGAGGAAGAGGCAGAGCCGAAGCGTTCACGGAGGGAAAGAGGTCAGCGAGACGCCCCGACGGAAAAAAAAAGTTTTTTTTTACGCTCTTTTTCGCCTTCAGAGAGAAGAAGGCTCGGGGGGCGTCGGAAGTGAAAAAAAAACCCGCGTTTTCGAGACCCGTGGCGAATTCCCCGCGATTCTCGCGAATCGCGCTCTCAGACGCGTGTAGGGTCCGGGGTAAAGGATAAGGTGGGCACGCACGTTGATGTCGAAATCGGACACGTTGGCGAGACCGGTGTAGGCGCCGGCGTCGAGCAGGTTGGAGCCGGCGGCGTCCTTCGCGTTGAGCGCTGTTGGGGAAAACCGGGGACGTTACGGTGAGCGGATTGCTGACGCGGCAGGCGCAAAAAGCGGTTCTGAAAAATCCCGTAAATTACGCCGATTGCCCGCGTCGCCGCGGCGACGCTTGGAGGGGAACGAAGCGTCGCGAAGGCGCGCGGCGAGCGAAAACGATCGAGGACGATGCCGTCGATCGATCGCGAGATCGCGCGGATCGGGGGATCACGTACAAGGGTTGAAGCCGGGGCGAACGGTGAGGGTGAGGGACCCGCCGCTGAGCACGTCCGAGGTGGCCGCGATGGAGAACTTCTCCGAGGCGACGTTCCCTTCCGAAGAGATGGTGAGCTGTGAGGAGAGAGACGGGGGATGCGAGGGTCAGCGGATCGAAAGATGAGATCGGGTCGCGGCGGTCCTCGCGAGCGAGCGCGTCGCGCGGCGAACGCTCGCGCCGCGGGGCTCGGCCGACGGAACGGTGGCGACGTCGGCAATTCGCTCGAAAAAAAGTGCAGAGAGGGTTTTTTCGACGCGTCACGGGCCGGAATACGACGCCGCGCCGCGTCGCGCGATCGCGTTCACGCGCGGAGACGTACGTTGCCGGTGGCGCGGGCCTTCATGTCGTGCATCTTGAGTTGTGGTTGGGGGTGTTGAAGTTTGGAAGGAGGGTCGACGAGCGAACCCTGGACGTGCGAGCGTGGAATGAAAGAGCATGCGTCCGAACGCGGGCTTTTGCGATAAAGTTCGTCCAGTCACGAGCCGCGAGGTCGTCCCGAAACGATACGCATTTTCATCGCGGATTTTGAGCATTTCCTTGCGTATGCGTCTCAGTCACGAAACGCCCGAAGCGAACAGAGCCGGAATCCGCGTTGGAGTTCGGGACGAAACTCGGGGGGTTCGAAAATGCCACGTCGCCGTCCGCGTCAGCAAGGCGCCCAACGGCACGTCTGGGTTCTAATTCGAGAAAACCGCCGATAACGGAAAAATTGCGTTTGCGGCGGAGCTGCTCATGAGAAAGCGCAGGCGAATCGTCTGCGACTTCTGCCGACCCCACTTTCAGTATCGGCTTTCGGCGTTTTCCCGGTCGGCGCGTCGACGAAGCGGCTTTCAGAGTGAGACGAGCTTTTTCTTGACGCGGCGAGAACAGAGACACTCAACTCAACACACGCGTGTTTTTTACGACGCAAAGACACGCGACACGCGCCATACCTCGAACCGCCGCGACTAAGACACTGACGACTACTCGGTGAGTTCCCTGGCGAGCGCCAGCAACGCCTTGTCCGTGCCCGGCGCGCTCATCAGCGAGACGCCCACCGGGCCCGATAATAAATCGTTTCCCACGAGCGCGGCGGCGGGAATGGTCACCTGCGGCGCGCCCGCGAAGCCCGCGGCGCAGGTCAGCCTGAGCTGCGATGCGCGGAACGCCTCCACCTCCTCCGCCGCGGACGTGCGCGGAATCGGCGGGCCGGGCGCGGAGGGCAGAATCACCACCGCGCCGTCCTTCGCGAGTTTGAGGAGACGTTTCGAAACCGATTGGCGAACCGCCAGAGAGCGTTTCACGATTCGAAGCTCCGCCTCGGGGTCATCCTGCGCGTTTCTAGACGCGTCTCTCGCGGCGGCGAAACGGTCGCGCACGCCCGGTCCGAACCCCTCGAGGGTATCGTCGTGCGCCTCGATCCAGGCGCCGAGCGCGCTCCACACCTCTCGCGTCTGGAGCGCGCGGAACGCGTCCCACCACTCAACCAGAGGCGGCGCGGGGGGAAGCGCGAGCGAACCCTCGTTACCGTCACCGCCGAGCCGGACTGTCTGCGCGTCGCGGAAGACGCGCGCGTTCTTCGCCGCGAGGCGCTCGACGCACAGACGAACGATGTCGGCCGTCACTTCGTCGCACGCCTCGAGCGCGTCCTCGGCGAGAACCGCGCGCGAGAAGGATTCGTTACACGCGTCGTCGGGCAACAACGCGTCGCCGCCGCGTTGCAGCGTTTTCGCGTCGCGGGCGAACCAGCCTAGGGTGTCGAAGGAGGGCGCCAGAGGGACGCACCCGCGCATGGAGACGGCGCCGTGCGTGGGTCTGAACCCGAACACGCCGCAGTACGACGCGGGCACGCGGACGCTGCCTGCGGTGTCCGTGCCGAGCGCCAAGTCACAGAAGCCGGCGGCAACCGCCGCGGCGCTCCCGCTGGACGATCCGCCCGGGATGCGTTCGGGCGCGGCGGGGTTGACGGGGGTGCCGTAGTGCGCGTTCTCGCCCTGCAGCGCCCACGCGAGCTCGTCCATCTGCGTCTTGCCCACGAACACCGCGCCCGCGTTGACGAACGCGTCCACGGCGCGCGCGTTTGCGTTCGCCGCCGACGGATGCGTCGCCAGCCACCGCGGCGACCCCGCGCCGGTGCGCGCGCCGCGCACGTCCAGGTTGTCCTTCACCGCGAACGTCAGGGAAGACAGGCACCCGGGTCCGGCCACGCCGTTTTTTTTCGGCGTGGACGCGAGGAGCGCCTCTTGTATGCGCGACACCGTCGCGGCGTCGCAGTGGTCCACGAAGCAGCCGCCCTCGCCGTACCGGGGAATCACCGTCGTCGCGTCCGCCGAAGCGTCGTCGTCTCGGGCCACCGCCCTCGCCCGGGAGAAGCCGCGCCCGGCGGTCGAGGCGGAGACCCCGAGCCGCCGCGTCCGCGTCGACCTCGCGCAGGGTCCCCCCGCGCGCGCGGCGAGCGCGCGCGCCGAGGCGGAGGACATCGCGGGCGCGCGAGGTTGTGCGTCGTGGGTGGAGCGTCCGACGTTTCGCGACGGCGAAAAGAGGCGAGCATTTTTTGCCATGCGCTGTGACTAAAAGCCCATACGAAAACGGTGTAGAAAAATAAAGCTTTCGGCTTGCAGAGTTGTGTTTTTTTCGTCTATCTCGCGCGCCGGCGACAGTTTTTTCGGGTCTCCTCTCGCCTTCGTCGCTTCCTCCCTCACTTGATCCTGAAGTAGTCGTTGTCGAAGTGGTGGATGCGCACGTACCCGTCCTCCCCCCCGCTGGTGAAGCTCCGCCCGTCGGGGTGCCACGCCAGCGCGTTGATGGGCCCGAAGTGCCCCCTGATCCCGCCGATCTCCTCCTCGAAGATCTTGTAGTGGATCTTCGAGTCGAACTTTCCGGCTTTGGAGTGCGTCGTCGTGACACTCATCGCATCCTGCCCGCCGCCCAGGATGATGTGGTCCAGGATGGGCGAGATGATCGCGGCGTTCACCGGTCGATCCGCGGTGTACGTCTTCAGGCACTCCAGAGTCGCGCTGTCGAACAGCTTCGCGGTTTTGTCCAGCGACGCGCTGATGAAGTGCGTCTTGTCCTCGCTCAGACTTAAGTGCTGGATCTGTTTTTTGTGATCGCTCGCCTCGTGCTTGATCTTGCCCGTCTCCACGTCCCACAGGCGGATCACGCCGTCCTCACCGCCGGTCAAGATGGTCTCGTTCAGCGGGCCCCACAGCGCGCGGTTGATCCTACCCTCCGGGCCGCTCAGAGACTTCAGGATCTCGGCGCTCTGCTCCTCGCGGTTCTCCGCCACGCGCACGATGTGCACCGCCGCGGGCACGCCCATGAAGGGATCCGAGGAGATGCACATCAGCTGGTCCCCCTGCGACAGCGCCACCGCGCGCACGGGCTGCTCGAACTGGTGCGTGAAGTAGCACACGCCGGTCTCGGTGTCCCACATCTTGCACGTCGTGTCCGCCGAGCCGGTCACGAGCGTCTTGGAATCATCTGCGGGTTCGCGCGGAGGGGAGGCGATTTCTTCGGTGAGCTCGAGAAGGGCGTCGGGATGTCGATTGAGAGAGGCGGACGGGCGTCGTTCGCGCGCGTGTCGCGGCGACGCCGGTCGCGACGCGATCGTCGCGAAGCGCTGGGCCCGAAAGAAGCACGAAAGCAGTCGCGTCTCGCGAGCACGCACCCGTGATGTCGCACGTCCAGACCGCGCCGTTGTGTCCGATGTACGTCCCCACGCGCTCGCCGTCGTCCGAGTACCACAGCGTGGGGTGATGGTCCTTGGCGCACGTGAACACCAAGTCGCCCTCGCGGTTGTACTTGATGAACGTCAGGGGCCTCTCGTGGCCCTTCAGCAGAATGGGGCGCATGGTGGCGCGCGCGTGACGCAGACGCCGGCTACGCGTGCGTCGGTGCGCGTGAAAGAGGGAGCGCGCGCCGAGATCCGCCCGCAAAAGAGGCTAGCCGCCTTTCTAGGGTCCGTGTGCGAAACGTACGGGCAAACAGTCCGCGGGGCGAAAAATGGCGAAGTTCCGTGAGCCTTCAGTCTGGAAGAAGGTGTGAACTGTGATTGTCCGCATCGGCCTTGGAAATCGCTTCCATTTCCGGCTCGGCGGTCATCTGTCTCGACTAATCCGAGGCGTCGCCAGTGAGGCAACTCTCGCTCGCGCGACCGGGGTGGTGCCCAACCTCCCGCGCGCGTCGAGTTCCCCCGTACGGGAGGCGCGAGGCGCGGTCGGCGGACCCGCCCTTGGCATGGCGCCCGCGTCGGAGGACCTGGTACGTCAAGACCCGCGGGATGCCGAATTTCCCTCCTCTCCTCCAAAACGGCATCACGATCGAGCCCGCGCGCGCGTCGCTGACCCGCCCCCCTCTCCCCGAACGCCCGCGCGCGCGCAGGATGCGGCCATGCGCACGAAGAAGCCGACGCGCGACGCGCTGCAGGCGTCGCTGTACCTGAAGCCCACGCCGCGCACGGCGGGCGCGGCGACGATGCGCACGAAGCCACGGATGGGGGCGACCGAGACGTTGACGGGCCGAACGCTGACTCCCGACCGCCGCGCGCGGCCGGGCGAGACCATGCGCGAGACGGCCACCTCCACGAAACGCCTCCTTCCGTCCGAGCGCGAGTCCGTGCTGGACGCGCGCGCGGATGACGGCTCGGACTCGGCGTCCACGAGCACGAGCGGCGACGAGAAGGAGAAGGATGCGACGGATGCTTCTTCGTTCGCCGTCGGCGACGAGTACCTGGCGAAGATGCGGTCGCTTCGGTCCTCCGACCCCGACGGCGTGCACTTCGTGTACCTGCGTCGGCTGGACCGCGATCCGACCACGCTAGACCCGTACGCGTTGGCCGAGTGTCCCTACGAGTCGCTCGATTCGAAGGATTACTACACTATGTCCGCGCTCGGCGTCACGCATTTCCGCGAGGCGCAAGACGCGACGTTCGTGCCGTACGAGCGGTGGACGCGCGAGCACGCGTTGTTCACGAAGACGCGCGCGCTCGCGACGTTCAAGAAGTTCCGCACGTGGAAGGGCTTCTCCACGTGGCGCCGCGTGGTGAAGCAGACAAAGATGCGCCGCGCGAGCCGAGTCCTGGAGAAAAACCTGTTCTTCCTCGACTCGACGCTGGTGGGCGCCATGCGCGCCGTGCGCGGCGAGTGCCACGAGCTGTCCAAGGCGCGCCTGAGCCGCATCGCGCCCGGGACGCTGCGCACGCTGGAGGCGTTCACGACGGAGGCGCGGGAAACCAGGGAGGAGATGCTTTTGAAGCTGGAGAAGTTCTCGGACGCCACCATCGAAGCGGTGGACGCGGCGTGCGCCGCGGCGCTGGCCAAGATGGAAAAGTCGCTCCGCGACTTTTTCGGGGGCGAGGCTCCCGCGCGCCCGGGTTCGGAGGAGACCCCGAGCTCCTCTTCCTCTCCGGGCGAAAAAGGCGCGCGGCCGTCCGCCGGCGTGGAGGAGTACGCGTACACGGTCACCGCGACGCGCCGCACGGAGCAGAGGCGTCTGTTGTCCTTCGTCAAGCAGCTGGATTACCTGATCCGCGACACGCTGCGATTCGTGCTGCACGACTCGATGGCGGACTTGCTCGGCGCGACGCGGCAGTGTCCCGAGGACAAGTTCGAGACGCCTCCGCCTCCCTTCCGGCAGCGTCTGTCAAACATGCGCGCGCGGCTCTCGTACTCGCGCATGATCCAGGCGGTCGGGCGCCGCATCCGCGCGCAGAACGCGCGCGGCGGCAAGAACAAGAGCGCCGAAATCGCGCGATGCTTTCAGGAGCTCGTTCGCGAGACGATTCGCGAGAACGAGTACCGGAAAAAAGAGGACGAGCTCAACGCGTACGCGCCTTTGTTTCCAACGGCGCCCAACTTCGAGCTTAGGCTGGAGATCGGGCCGGACCAGACCCTGGCCTTCTCGCCGCCCGCGGAGACGTTCCAGTCGGAGATTGAATCCGCCGTCTCTCTGTTTGCCGAGACGCTCGCCGCGACGCGGCGCCTGCCGCGCGACTCTAAGTTGATGGCGAAGATGGCCGCCGCCGCCGAGGCGGACGAGTCTGAGATCGGCGAGGTGGACACGGCGGTCGAGCTGCAGACGGACGAGAAGCATTTGGGTTTGACAGCGGACGTGAAGCGCTCGTTGCGGTTCGGGTTCGAGACGGCGACGGAGTACCGCGAGCTGTACGACGTGTTCCGCGCGATGGCGGCGGCGAACGCGGCGGTGGACCTCGAGGTGATGGTCGCGGAATACCGCGCCGGGAAGCTCACCCTGGACGTGTTCCGCCGCAAAACCATCACGTTTTTGGACCAGAGAACACGCATAGAGCAGATGCGGGTCGACGCGGACGTCGGGATCGTGCGCATCGACAGCGAGGCGTTTCGCGACGGGCTGTTGCCGTCGCCCGTCGCGAAGCTCGAGCAGATGTCCGAGGTTTTGCCCAAGCTCGCCGCGGACGTGTACGCGGAGTTCATCGCGGAGGTGCACGACAGCACGCAGCGGCTCAGCGCGCGCCTGGATGTCGCGCAGGAGCTTTGCGACCGCATGCGCTTCGTGAGCGAGCTCAGGAACGGGCACATGGACGCGCTCAACCGCCGCGCGGAGGAGTGCGCGAACATCTACCGGCTGGTGCGCGAGTTTGAGTTCCCGGTGGACGAAGCCGCCGCCGCCGAGTTTGCGACGCTCGAGAAGGACTTCAATTTGCTCAAGACGGTGTTAGAGGAGGCCGAGGGCACGCAGGAGGAGAAGATCTCGCAGTTCAACGTCGAATTGGAGGATCGCGTCAAGGAGGTCACGAGGGAAGCGCGCGAACTGGTGAAGGCGGCGAGCGACGAGATGATCCTCGACGCCGACGCCGACCGCGAGAAGGTTTTGAAGTTTGTCGGCGACCTCACAGCGCGCTGCGAGGCGCAGCAGGCGGAGGCGAAGAAGATCAACACGATCCAGGAAACGTTCGGGTTGCCAGAAACCGAGTTCGACGCGCTGAAGGAAGCCGTGGACGACGTCGCCCTGAAGCGCGGCATGTGGGAGGGCGATCGCGACTTCGACGCCGACGTCGCGGTGTGGCGCGAGACTGTGTTCGACCGGATCGACCTGCCGACGATGGAGGCGAAGATGGGCCGGTACACGAAGCTGTCCACGCGTCTGGAGCGCGGCTTGGCGCCCAACAAGATGTCGCCCAAGTTCGCGGCGAAGGTGGACGACTACAAGAACCTGCTGCCGGTGATCAACGCGCTGCTGAACGAGTCCATGAAGACCAGGCACTGGGACAAGGTGCAGGAGCTCATCGGCGTGCCCATCGTCCGCGACGACGCGTTCACGCTGCAGAAGATTTTGGACCTGAAGGCGCCCGCGCACGGCGACGCCATCGGCTTGATCTCCACGGAGGCGACGCAGGAGCAGGCTCTGGAGGAGATGCTGCACAAGGTGACGGCGAAGTGGAGCGACGTGTGCTTCTCCGTGGTGGCGTACAAGGAGAGCAAAGACACGTTCATCCTCGGCGGCATCGAGGAGATCATGGTGGCGCTCGAGGACTCGATGGTGACGATGTCCACGATCATGTCCAGCCGCTTCGTGAAGGGCATCCGCGAGACGGTGGAGAAGGTCGAGGGGCAGCTCGGTCTGTTCGGCGAGACGCTGGACGAGTGGCTCGCCGTGCAGAAAAACTGGATGTACCTCGAGACCATCTTCTCCGCGCCCGACATCCAGAGGCAGCTCCCGGCGGAGGCGAAGCAGTTCTTCGCCGTGGACAAGCAGTTCCGCGACGTGATGCGCAAGACGCGCGAAAACGACAACGCGCTCCGCGCCGGGACCACCCCGGGGTACCTCCAGAGCTTCCAGAACGCCAACGAATCCTTAGACCGCATCCAAAAGAACCTGGAGGAGTACTTGGAGACGAAAAGGATGGCGTTCCCGCGGTTCTACTTCTTGTCCAACGACGAACTGCTGGAGATTTTGGCGCAGACCAAAAACGTGCAGGCGGTGCAGCCGCACATGTCCAAGTGCTTCGACGGGATCAAGAGCCTGGATTTCGGGTCGGACCCCAAGTCGGTGGACATCTTCGCCATGTGCTCGCCCGAGGGCGAGCGCGTGGGCCTGGGCAAGAACCTCAAGGCCAGAGGCAACGTCGAGCAGTGGCTGGGCGCCGTCGAGACCGCCATGATCCTCTCGCTGCAGAAACAGGGCAAGGAGTCGTACGTCTCTTACCCGCGCGAAACGCGAACGGAGTGGGTTTTGAACCAGCCGGCGCAGGTGGTGATCATGGTGTCCCAGATTTACTGGTGCCGCGGCGTCGTGGCGGCGCTGGAGTCCAAGGAGCCCACGAATTCAATGCATTTATACCTGGAGAAAAATCGCGGAGACTTGAAGGACATGACCGTGGTGGTGCGCGGCAAACTCTCCGGGTTACACCGCAAGATCATCGCCGCGCTCATCACCATCGACGTGCACGCGCGCGACATCGTCGAGGAGCTTTACGACGCGCGCACGGCGAGCACCAACGACTTCAAGTGGCAGATGCAGTTGCGGTACTACTGGAACGACGACGACGACGTGTGTGTGGTGCGCCAGACCAACTCGCGTTTCGAGTACGCGTACGAGTACCTCGGCGCGCAGTCCAGGCTGGTGGTGACGCCCATGACGGACCGGTGCTACATGACCCTCACCGGCGCGATGCACCTGAAGCTCGGCGGCGCGCCCGCGGGCCCGGCGGGCACCGGCAAGACGGAGTCCACGAAAGACCTCGGGAAGGCGCTGGGCGTGCAGTGCGTGGTGTTCAACTGCGGCGATAACCTGGATTACAAGTTCATGGGCAAGTTCTTCGCCGGTTTGGCGCAGTGCGGCGCGTGGGCGTGTTTCGACGAGTTCAACCGCATCGACATCGAGGTGCTCTCGGTGGTTGCGCAGCAGCTCCTGACGATTCAAAACGCCATGAAGAGCGGCGTCACGAAGTTCATCTTCGAGGGCCGCGAGATGAAGCTCGTGCACACGTTCGCGGTGTTCATCACCATGAATCCCGGCTACGCGGGGCGCACGGAGCTGCCCGACAACCTCAAGGCGCTGTTCCGGCCGATGGCCATGATGATCCCCGACTACGCGCTCGTCGCCGAGGTGATGCTCTTCTCGGAGGGCTTCGAGACCTCGAAAGACCTGTCTCGCAAGATGGTCAAACTGTACAAGCTCTCCTCCGAGCAGCTGTCGCAGCAGGACCACTACGACTTTGGCATGCGCGCGCTCAAGTCCGTGCTGGTCATGGCCGGCTCGCTCAAGCGCGGCTCGCCGGACCTGGACGAGCAGGTGGTGTTGATCCGCGCGATGCGCGACTCCAACTTGCCCAAGTTCCTCAGCGAGGACGCCGAGCTCTTCGAGGCGATCGTCTCCGACCTGTTCCCCGGGGTGGAGGTCCCCGAGGTGGAGCAGGGCGACCTGGCGCGCGCGATCATCGAGAGCCTGGAGGAGCACGAGTTGCAGAACGTGGACAAGTTCGTGCTGAAGGTTGTGCAGATGTACGAGACGTTCAACGTGCGCTTCGGCGCGATGCTGGTGGGCCCCACCGGCGGCGGCAAGACCACGGTGTACCGGATGCTGCAGTCGGCGCTCACGAAGCTGCGCCGGAACGGCCACGAGAACGACAACTTCCAGGTGATCCACACGTACGTGTTCAACCCCAAGTGCATCAAGATGGGCGAGCTGTACGGCGAGTACAACCTGATGACCAACGAGTGGACGGACGGGCTCGGAAGCACGCTCATCCGCAACGCCGTCGCCGACACCACCCCGGACAAAAAGTGGGTGGTGTTTGACGGCCCGGTGGACGCGATTTGGATCGAAAACATGAACACCGTGCTCGACGACAACTGCACGCTGTGCTTACCCAACGGCGAGCGCATCAAGCTCAACCCGGGAACTATGCGCATGCTGTTCGAGGTTCAAGACCTGGCGGTGGCGTCCCCTGCGACCGTGTCTCGGTGCGGCATGGTGTACGTTCCCCCCGAGGAGCTGGGGTGGCGCCCCTTCGTCCAGACGTGGTCAAAAACCAAGCTGCACGAAAGCGCGCCGGAGGATTTGCGCGAGTGGATCGTCGGGTTATTCGATAAAACCGTCGACGCCGGTTTGAAGTTTTTGCGGAAGCACCTGAAGGAGGGCATCCCCTCCGTGGACATTAATTTGGTGGCGAGTCTGGCGAGCCTGTTCCAGTCGCTCGCGCGCCCCGAGCGCGGCGTGAACCTGGCGATGGAGAACCAGAAACAGCTCAAGGCGTGTCTGGCGAAACTCTTTGCGTTTTCGTACGTCTGGAGCGTGGGCGGGAACGTCGACGCGCAGTTCCACGATCGCTTCGACGAGTGGGCGCGCGAGTTTTTGAACGCGAACGTGGACGGGCTCGGGAACCTCCCGAACAAAAACACGCTGTACGACTACTACGTGGTCACGACCAACCCCGAGGAGCCCAAGGGGCGGTTCGCGCCTTGGGACGACTTGGTCAAGAAGTTTGCTTACAACCCCACCACGCCGTACTTCGAGCTGCTCGTCCCCAACGTGGACACGACTCGGTTTTCGTTTCTGCTCGAGCGGTGCCTCGAGGTGGACAAGAGCCTGCTTTTGACCGGCGGGACGGGCGTGGGCAAGAGCGTGATCATCGTGGATTACCTCGCGAAGCACGCCGAGGAGAAGGACCTGGTGCCGGTGGTGATCAACTTCTCGGCGCAGACCCCGGCGTACGACACGCAGCTCCTGATCGAGTCCAAGCTCGAGAAAAAGCGCAAGACCAAGTTCGGCGCGCCCCCGAACAAAAAAATCGTGCTCTTCGTGGACGACGTCAACATGCCCGCGCGCGAGACGTACGGCGCGCAGCCTCCCGTCGAGCTTTTACGGCAGTTCCAGGACTTCAGGGGCTTCTACGACCGCAAGAAGCTCTTCTGGAAGGACGTCGAGGACACGACTTTGATTTGCGCGTGCGCGCCTCCGGGCGGCGGGCGCCAGGAGGTGACGCCGCGTTTCTTCAGGCACTTCAACATGCTGAACGTCCCGCCGCCCTCCGACGCGAGCATGAAGACCATTTTAAGCAGCATCTACGGCGGGTTCCTCGCGGTCCCGGGCGGGTTCCCGGGCGACTTCTCCGAGTGCGTCAAGCCCGTGGTGGACGCGTCGGTGGAGGTGTACCGTCGCATGTCCGAGGAGCTCCTGCCGACGCCCGCTAAGTCGCACTACACGTTCAACCTGCGCGACCTGTCCAAGGTGCTGCAGGGCATCCTGCTTATTTCCGCGGAGCAGTGCAAGACCAAGGACGTGATGACCCGCCTGTGGGTGCACGAGTCCATGCGCGTGTTCCACGACCGGCTCATCTCGAAGGAGGACAAGGACTACTACAAGAACATGGTCGCGCAAGTCGTGAAGAAGAACTTTGCCGACGCGCCGACGTTTGAGGATTTGTTCGTGGATCGCTCGATTCTGTTCGGCGACTTTCTGGGCGGCAGCGCTGAGCCCAAGGAAGAGCGCGTGTACAGAGAGGTGCCCAACGTGGAGAAGATGGTGGTGCTGATGGAGGAGTACCTCGAGGAGTACAACGCCAGCTCCACGAACGCGATGAACCTCGTTTTTTTTATGGACGCCGCCGAACACGCGACGCGCATCGCGCGCATCTTGCGTCAACCTCGCGGGAACGCGATGCTGGTGGGCGTGGGCGGTTCCGGGAAGCAGAGCCTGACGCGCTTCGCGTCGTTCGTGGCTGGGTTCAAGTGCTTCTCCATCGAGCTGAGCCGCGGTTACGGGTCGCAGGAGTTCCGGGACGACCTCAAGAACCTGTACCAGCAGACGGGCATCGACGGCGTGCCCACCGTGTTCCTCTTCACGGACACGCAAATCGTCGAGGAGGGGTTCGTGGAGGACATCAACAACATCTTAAACTCGGGCGAAGTGCCCGCGTTGTTCGACGGGCAGGAGAAGGATCGCATGTGCTCCGACATACGCGAGTACGCCGAGAGCATCAACGCGCCCATGGGCAAGGACTCGCTGTACCAGACGTTCATCAACCGCGTGCGCGATAACCTGCACATCATCCTGTGCATGTCCCCGGTGGGCGAGGCGTTCCGCTCGCGATGCCGCCAGTTCCCGTCGCTGATCAACTGCTGCACCATCGACTGGTACATGGAGTGGCCCGCTGAGGCGCTCAACTCGGTGTCGAAGCGTTTCCTGAGCTCCGTCGAGCTCGGATCGGACGAGACGCGCGCCTCGGTCGCGTCGATGTGCGTGGACATCCACGTCTCCGTCACTGAGATCTCCGAGCGCTTTTACCAGGAACTCCGCCGGCGCTTCTACGTCACGCCCAAGAGCTACCTCGATTTGATCAACCTGTACACGTCTCTGCTCGAGGAGAAGCGCTTCGAGCTCGGGAGCGCGCGCGACCGGCTTTTAAACGGCCTGCAGAAGCTGGACGAGACCAACGAGCTGGTGGCCAACATGAAAGTCGAGCTCGGCGAGCTCCAGCCGGTGCTGAAAGAGAAAGCCGCCGCCACGGAGATTTTGCTCGTGCAGGTTGCCAAGGACAAGGAGGAAGCCGCGCTGGTCGAGGCGCGCGTGGCGGAGGAAGAGGCTGTGGCGAAGAAGCAGGCGGACGAGACCAAGGCCATCGCAGACTCAGCGCAGGCGGACCTGGACGAGGCCATGCCCGCGCTCGAGTCCGCGGTGAAGTCGCTCAACGCGCTGAACAAAGCGGACATTGTCGAGGTGAAGGGCTTCCCCAAGCCCCCGCCGCTCGTGCGCATGACCATGGAGGCTGTGTGTCTTCTGCTCGGCGAGAAAACCGACTGGGACGCCGCGAAGAAGGTTTTGTCCAAGGGCGACTTCATGTCCCTGCTGTTCGAGTACGACAAGGATCACATCAAGGCGAAGATCGTCAAGGCGCTCACTAAGTACGTGGACAACCCGGAATACACGCCGGAGAACGTCGCGAAGCAGTCCAAGGCGGCGATGAGCCTCTGCATGTGGACGCGCGCCATGCACACGTACAGCCGCGTGGCGAAGGTTGTCGAGCCGAAGCGCAAGGCTTTGAAGGCTGCGGAGGACGCGCTCGCGGAGACCATGGCGCAGCTCAAGGCGGCGCAGGACAAGCTTCAGGCGGTCAAGGACAACGTCGCATCTTTGGAGGCGCAGCTGCAGCAGGCCATGGACGACCAGCAGAGCCTGAAGGACCAGGCGGAGCTCACCGTGCAACGGCTGGCGCGCGCCGAAAAACTCACCTCGGGTTTAGCGGATGAGCAGGTGCGCTGGAAAGATACCGCGGACGAGATCGGTCACCAGACGTCTTTGCTGGTGGGTGACGTGTTTTTGTCCGCCGCGTGCATCGCGTACTTCGGCGCGTTCACTGGCGCGTACAGAGAGGAGCTGGTGGAGAAGTGGGTGCGGCGGTGTCAGGAGCTGGACATTCCCGTGTCGGACGATTGCTCGCTGCGGGGCGTGTTGGCGAGCCCGGTGGAAGTTCGAGACTGGAACATGTGGGGTTTGCCGACGGATTCGGTCTCCGTGGACAACGGCATCTTAGTGACGCGCGGCAAGCGGTGGCCTTTGATGATCGACCCGCAGAACCAGGCCAACGCCTGGGTCAAGGCGATGGAAACGAAGAACGCGCTGAAGGTGATCAAGCTGACGGATGGTAACTACCTGCGCACGCTCGAGAGCTCCATCCGCGTCGGGAACCCGGTGCTTGTGGAGGATATCGGCGAGACGCTCGATCCCGCGCTGGAACCTGTGCTTCAGAAAGCGGTGTTCACACAGAACGGACGTACGTTGATTCGTTTAGGGGACACGGACGTGGACTACGACCCCAACTTCAAGTTCTACCTCACGACGAAGATGCCCAACCCGCACTACCTGCCCGAGGTGTGCATCAAGGTGACGGTGATCAACTTCACGGTCACGATCAAAGGTTTGGAGGACCAGCTCCTCGGCGACGTCGTGCGCAAGGAGCGCCCCGACCTGGAGGAGGCCAAGGACCGGCTGGTGGTGTCCATCAGCAACGACAAGAAGCAGCTGCAGGAGCTGCAGGACAAGATCCTGAACATGCTGAAGGAGTCCGAGGGGAACATCCTGGACGACGAGGTGCTGATTGACACGCTGAACAACTCCAAGATCACCTCCGGGATGATCTCCGGGAGGCTGGAAGAGGCGGAGACCACCGAGAACCAAATCAACAGCACGCGCGAGACGTACCGCGCGGCGGCGGTTCGCGGGTCCATCCTGTACTTCGTCATCGCGGACCTGGCGCTCATCGGGCCCATGTACCAGTACTCGCTCAACTTCTTCATGCGCATGTTCAACGACTGCATCGTCAACTCGCGCGAGACGTCGGAAACGAGCAAAGGCGAACGCGCCGCGAACGAAGACGGCGGCTCGGAAGCCGGCTCGGACGCCGACGCCGACGCCGACGCCGACGCCGACGCTCGATCCGCTTCCGGCTCAACAGGTTCTCCGGGTTCGAACTCTGAATCTGCGTCCGACGACGAGTCCGACGACGAGGAGGTGAAGGAACAGAAACGCGCCAAGGCGCTGGATGACCGGCTCCAGACCCTCATGCGCTACACCACGCGATTCATGTTTGAAAACGTGTGTCGCGGTTTGTTCGAAGAGCACAAACTGCTGTACTCGTTTCTGCTCTGCACGTCCATCCTGCGCGCGGCGGAGCACATCGAGCCCAAGGAGTGGAGCGCGTTCCTCAGGGGCACGCCTTTGAATTACGTGCCGCCGCCCCAGCCGGAGTCCGAGGACATGGCGTGGCTGCCGGCCAGCACGTGGCGCAACGTGTGCTACCTCGAGCGCGAGCTTCCCGGCGCGCTGGACGGATTCGCGGCGGCGATGGTGGCGGATCCGGCGGCGCACCGAAAATGGGCGGAGAGCGACTTCCCGTTCCAAACGGACCTGCCCGGCGAGACGGAGGCGCGCGCGAGCCCGTTCGTGAAGCTGGCGCTGGTGAAGGTGTTTTCTGAGGAGAAAGCCGTGACCGCGGCGCAGCAGTACGTGGGCGTCGAGCTGGGCGAGAGCTTCACGGAGGCGCCTCCCTGGACCCTGGACGACGTTTTCCCAGACACCGACTGCCGAACGCCGGTGGTGTTCATCTTGTCCACCGGCGCGGACCCCACGGCGATGCTGCAGCGCTTCGCCACCAAGAAGGGCTGGGTGCCCGGCGAGCGCCTGCACATCGTGTCCCTCGGGCAGGGCCAGGGCCCGGTGGCGGAGGCGCTGGTGGAGGCGGGGCAGGTGTCCGGCGACTGGGTGTGCCTGCAGAACTGCCACCTGGCCAAGTCGTGGATGCTCAGCCTGGAGAAGATGGTCGAGACCATCGGGTCGCCGACGTCGGAGACGCACGACGACTTCCGGCTGTGGCTCACGTCCATGCCCGCGGAGATCTTCCCCGTGTTGGTGCTTCAGAACGGCATCAAGCTCACGAACGAGCCCCCGAAGGGCGTGCGCGCGAACATGAAGCGCACGTTCAACGACCTAACCGAGGACGCCTTTGAGAGTTGCTCGAAACCCCAGCCGTACAAGAAGCTGACGTTCGCGCTGTCGACGTTCCACGCCGTGATCCAGGAGCGGCGCAAGTTCGGCCCGCTCGGGTGGAACATCCGCTACGAGTTCAACGCCAGCGACATCGAGTGCTCCATGCTGACGCTCAAGATGTTCCTGGAGGAGCAGGAGACCATTCCCTGGGACGCGCTCGTGTACGTCACCGGTCAGATCAACTACGGCGGACGCGTGACGGACGACCTCGACCGCCGGTGCTTGATGAGCGTGTTGAAGAAGTACTACCTGGAACAGGTGCTGGACGATGAGTATAAATTCACGCCCTCGGGGACGTACTACGCGCCCCCGGAAGGTGACTTGGCTTCGTTCCGAAAGTACATCAACGACCTGCCGCTCACGGAAAAACCCGAGGTGTTCGGGATGCACCCCAACGCCGACATCACCTTCCAGATGCAGGAGACGCGCAAGATGATGGACGCGGTGTTGTCCATCCAGCCGCGCGCGACGAGCGCCGAGGGGGGGAAGAGCCCCGACGAGGTGGTCGCCGCGCTCGCGGAAGAGATCGAACGCGAAGTCCTGCCTCCGATGGACGTGGACGACGCCGCGCCCGGTCTGTTCGACCGCACGGACACCGGCCAGCTCAAGTCGCTCTCGGTGGTGCTCGGACAGGAGATTGAGCGCTTCAACAAGCTCACGGAGGTTCTGCTTTTGTCTTTGAAACAGCTCCGGATGGCCATCAAGGGCGTGATCGTGATGACCGGCGACCTCGAGCACATGCACACGAACCTGCTGAACAACCAGGTGCCCGCCATCTGGCAGAGAGCCGCGTACCCATCTTTGAAACCGCTCGGCGGCTGGATGCGCGACTACCAGAAACGAATCGCCATGATGAGCGCGTGGCTACAAAAGGGCGCGCCCAACTCGTTTTGGCTCCCCGGCTTTTTCTTCCCTCAAGGGTTCATGACCGGCGTGCTGCAGACGCACGCGAGGAAGTACGCGCAGCCCATCGACTCTTTAAACTTCAACTTCGCTGTGTTGGAGGGTACGGAAACAGCGGAGGACGTCACCGAGCCGGTGGAGGACGGCGTCCTGATCGACGGTTTGTTCGTAGACAACGCGCGGTGGAACCGCGCCGGCGGGTTTCTCGACGAATCCGAACCCGGCGTGATGTGCTCGCCGCTGCCGGTGATCCACTTCATCCCCGTGCAGCACTACACGCCCCCCGCGCTGCTGGCGGACGCGGACGACAAGGAGTACCAGTGCCCGCTGTATAAGACCTCCGTGCGCGCGGGCATACTCAGCACCACAGGGCAGTCCACCAACTTCGTGCTGTGCGTCGGCTTGCCCATCCGCGAAGGCACCGACAGCGACTTTTGGGTGTTGCAGGGCGTCGCGCTGCTGTGCGCGCTCAACGACTGATCGATTCGGCGAAAACGACGCGGTCGCACGACGCGTAGAAGAGCGATGCGTTAGACGCGCGCGGAGACACGCGCGGCGTCCCGGAACCGTGGTAACGACGGGACGGCGCGCGAGCTCCGGCGCAAGCTCCGGTAGAGACAATATGTATCAACGCTTAGACATTTCTTCACGCGCGGGCAGCGCGGCGTCCGAGAGAACGCTCTCTTCAAGAAACACGTTTCTTTCCCGCTCGCCCCTCATCATCCATCATTCCGCTCGCGCGCGCGGCTCGGCCCGCCGGCGATGGCCCCCGCCGCGCCGCCGGGGGCGTCCCGGACGCTGGTGACCCTGATCGACGGAGACTGCGCGCTGTGCAGCGCGTACGCGCGCGTCGTGTCGTCTCTGGACAGAGCCGGGGTGGTGTACTTCGAGACGCAGCAGTCGGACGTCGGCCGGGCGGTACTTCGCCGCGCGCGCATGCCCGAGGATCTGTCGACGATAGTCGTCGTCGAGGCCGCATGCGGGGACGTGCGGGGGTACGTCAAATCCACCGCGGTGCTGCGGACGTTCGCGGCGCTCGGCGCGCCCTGGAACGCGATGGGGGCGTTCCTGCTCGTCCCGAGGGTCGTGCGGGATGGCGTGTACGCGTTCGTGGCGAAAAACAGGCACCGCGTGTTTGGGACCAACGGCGGGCGATGCGCGCTTCCCGACGCGGTGCTGCGGCGGCGTATGACACGCAGTCTCCCGAAAGAACTCCTAGACGAGTAACGAGAGCGGCTCGTGGACGAGCGAAAGAATCCGTGCGATGTCGAGGCGGGAATAGTAGATGAAGGGGAGGGTATAGACTCTCCCCGCCGTAGGTTGGTGATGGGTTGATACGTACACGTAGCTCGGAAGATGAATTGCAGATGCCTCGCTCGTCGACAGACTGTCACGATGACGACGGCGGCGTGCCGACGTGCATCTTCGCTATGGGGGACGTGAGCGCGTCCCCGTGTCTCTTATCACCCCCCTTGTCCGAGCCCCCCGTCCCCGGGGACGCCGCCGCCATTCCCCGTGCTTTCGAGTCGAAACTCAACCTCCGCCTGGCGGAGTCCGCCTCCGCAGGCGCGAGCGCCACTCGCGAGATTGTGGGAATGGACTTTTTAGGCGCCGCGGGCGGCGTCGGCGGCGCGGTCGCGCCGGAATGGTCGTGCGGTAAGTGCGCGGGCGGTGTCGTGGACATCGACAGGAACATCACTTACGTGTGCGAGTGAGCGCGTGCGGGCGCTCGACCGTGAGGTGCGGTGCGACAGTCACGCGCGCGAAAGCACTTCCGGCACCTTCCGGATGGATCTCGGGAATGAACCGCCTCTGTCGTGCGCGCGCGACGCTCGAGTCAAAGCTTCGAGAAGGGTTTCTTCGCGATGAATGCCACGAAAACACCGGGTACCGTGAATTCCGCAAGTCTGCGCGACTGCGCAGGCGATACGATGCTTGCGTGTCTCGCGGTGTGTCGCGTCCCTTGCGGGATGACTCGCCACGACACGCGAATGTCCTTTTTTGGGAAGATTGCCAATCTGTCGGGTGGCGGGTTTTGCCGGCGACCACCCAGTTTGTGACTCATCACAGCAGTCAGTCCCCGTAAACCTCGGAACCTGGGTCTAATAACGGCGGCACACACCATACAAACTTTGAAGATTTTTTCACCGGCACTCGACCGTCCGGCGCTGGCTTTGTCGAAACACACCGCCGCCGGATAAAGCACGCGCGATCGGCGCCGCGCCCGCCACAAGAAGGCTGGCGGTGAGTCGAACGCTCTTTCTGCGTTTCGCAGCGGCCGAGGTTCGGCACGCACGTACCCCAAGACATTCTCCCCGTTTGAACGATGAGCGTCATGGCCGCCGTCGCGCCCATGCGCGCGCACGCCGCCGTGTTCTCGGGCAGGGCGCAGAGGCCGCATCGCGCCGTGCGCGCCGCGCGCCCCACCGTGTGCAAGGCGGTCGCGGACCCGTCCGCGACGGCCAAGGCCAACAAGGCCGAGTGGAACAAGCTCGGCCAGGTGTGCGCCGTGCTCGGCTCCCAGTGGGGCGACGAGGGCAAGGGCAAGCTCGTGGACATCCTCGCGCAGGTGCGTCCGGTCCGATTCCGAATCGCCAAGAAAAGACGCGTTCACCAGACGCGTCGCGCGGTTTCCTTCCCCGAGACCCGCGCGTCCACCCCGAGGCGAAGCGCCGAGAAGCGAGAGCCCCGAGCGAGACGCGCAGGCCGCGCGCTCGATCCGACTCTCGCACGGGCACGCGACGCGGTGACCGGCGTGCCCCGACGCGCCCCGACCGGCGGCCAGCGGCGTGGTCGTCCGCCACCGTCGTCGAAAAGCGCGAACCCCAAACCTAGGGGAGACTTCCCAAAAGATCCAGACTGACCGCTCACCCGCGATCGCGTCGTTTCCTCGTTCCGAAAACGTTTCCTCTTCGTCTTCGTCTCGACGCGTTTGGAAAAACAGGAGTACGACATGGTGACTCGTTGCCAGGGCGGCGCGAACGCCGGCCACACCATCTACGACGACAGCGGCAAGAAGTACGCGCTTCACCTGGTTCCCTCTGGGATTTTGAACGAGGAGTGCCTGTGCGTCGTCGGCAACGGCGTCGTCGTGCACATCCCCTCCATGTTCAACGAGCTGGAGGCGCTCGAGAAAGCCGGCGTCGCGGTGACCCCGGACCGCCTCGTGGTTTCCGACCGCGCGCACATGCTCTTCGACCTGCACAAGGAGATCGACGGGCTGCGCGAGGCGGAGCTCTCCGGCAACAAGATCGGCACCACCAAGCGCGGCATCGGGCCCGCGTACGCCAGCAAGGCGACGCGCAACGGCGTGCGCGTGGGCGACGTGCGTAACCCGGAGAAGTTTGCCGCCGGCTTGCGCGCGCTCGCCGCGGACGCGGCGGCGCGCTTCGACGACTTCGAGTACGACGTCGACGCCGAGATTGAGAACTACAAGGTGTTCGCGGAGAAGGTGAAGCCCTACATCAAGGACACCGTGGCGCTGGTGAACGCGTCGCACAAGGCTGGCAAGCGCATCTTAGTCGAGGGCGCCAACGCCACGATGCTCGACCTCGACTTTGGCACCTACCCGTTCGTGACGAGCAGCAACCCGTCGCTGGGCGGCGTCTGCTCCGGTTTGGGATTAGCGCCCAACAAGTTCGAGTCCGTCATCGGCGTCGCCAAGGCGTACACCACGCGCGTCGGCTCGGGGCCGTACCCGACGGAGCTCTTTGGCGAGCTCGCCGACGAATTGCGCGAGAAGGGATTCGAGTACGGCACCACCACCGGTCGGCCGCGCCGCATCGGGTGGCTCGATGTCGTCGCTTTGAACTTCGCGAGCCAGATCAACGGGTTCACGCACATCAACCTCACCAAGCTGGACGTGCTTTCCGGTCTGCCCGAGCTCAAAATTGGCGTCGCGTACAAGCTGCCGTCAGGCGAGGTCACGACGGATTTCCCGAGCGACACGGATGTGGTCGGCGAGGTGGAGGTTGTGTACGAGACGATGCCCGGCTGGGACGAGGACATCTCGGGCGCGCGTGTCTGGGACGAGCTCCCCAAAAAGTGCCAGGAGTACGTGATGAAAATCGAGGAGCTGTGCGGCGTGGAGTGCAGGTACCTCGGCGTCGGGCCGGGCAGAGACGCCATCGTCATCAAGCCGTGAAAAAGAAACGCGATTGACGATGAGACGAACGAGACGACGTGAGACGACTTTTGACGCGTTTTTTAGAGTGGATGTGGATACGACGTGGGTGGGGGGGTACCGCGGGAGGTCGAAACGCCGCGGTGGTTTCGAGTGAGTTCCTTTATGAATATACGTGACGCACTGTTTCTGTTTCTTCGCTTTTTTTCGTCATCATCGCCCTGCGTTCAGAAACGCCAACGCGCGATTTTTCACAGTCACGCCGCAGTGGGAAGAAGTTACGGAACTGCGCCGCCGCCGCCTCGCGTTTTCGTGTTCCTCGCGCGCCGACGCCGGCATTCCGCGAGGCGCTTCCGGACCGGCGGCCCCGCTCGTCTGCACCGCGCGCCGCCATGGGTCGCTGCCCCACCGGCGGAGGCAAGAAGACCTCGTCGCAGAAGAACCGCGTCGGGTATGCCACGAAGCGGTTGCGGCGCTCGCGGTTCGAGCTCCCGCACGCGGACGTCATCTACAAGGCTGTGCACAAGCACTTGAAGACCGGGGGCGACGCGAAGAAGCCGGGCGCGGCGAGGGAGCTCTCCAGCATGGAGGCCATGATCAAGGGGGACCCGAACCAGCCGTATAACGAGGACCTCCCCGGCGGCGGGCAGTTCTACGACATGTTCACGGGGAGGCACTTCGAGAGCAAGGAGGCGCTGGAGAGGCACATGAAAACCAAACAGTACAAGCGCGATAAGAAGCGGGTGCTCAACGGGCCGGCGCCGCACGAACAGAGCGACGCGGAGGCGGCGGCGGGCATGGGCGCGCCGGACAACGGGAAGAAACGCACGCACAGGTCCGCGAAGGACGTCGACATGCAGTGAACGGCGAATACCTCGGGACACTGTGTAGTTTTGGGAGAAACGCATTTGTACACGTAAAACAGACGGAAAAAACACGCGCTCAAAAGTCGTTCAAAGCTCCCTACGCGCCGCATCCGAGGTTCTCGACGGTGCCCTGCCCGTTGGCCGCCGAGAAGAAGAAGGCGTTACGCACGGGCTCGCCCACCTTGGTCACCGCGCGCAACATCTCCTGCGCCAAGACGCCGCCTGCGATGGCGGCCACCGCGGGCGATTCCGCGACGACGACGTTTATCGCGTCGTCGCCGTCCACCCCGCCCCCCGCGTATTCGACGAGCGCCTCGGAGTGCATCCAACCCGGCTTCACGCCGTTCGCGGTCTCCAGGCCGGGGATCTCGGCGCTCATCGCGTCGAGATCTTCCTTCGTGACCGGCGGCCTTCCGTGATTTCTCTCGAACGCGGCGCACATCGTCGCCGCCGCGGCGAGCCGATTGACGCGTCGCATCCCGCCGTCGCGGCCGGCGCCGAGGTCGCTCCAGCTCGAGCGCAGCGCCGTTCGCAGAGGAACGAACGACACCGTTTTCGTGGTGGTTTTGGTGGTTTCAGACGAGCCCGTCTCGACGACGTGCTCGAAGGCGTCGCCGAGGTCGGCGACGAAATCGGCGGCGTAGCCGCGGACGGCGCCCGCGAAGATCTTCGCGCCGGCGGCGCGCGCGAGGTCGCCGACGCGCTCGCGCGCCGCCACGGACGCGCCGCCCAGGAGCACCACGTCCACGCCGGCGAGCATCTGTTCGGTGATGCCCGCGAAGTCGCTCTCCTTCGCTTTCGCTTCTTTGCCCGCCGCCTCCGCCGAAGACGCTTTCGCGACAGTCACAGTCCCGAAGGGGTTCATCTCTCTCAGCGTCGCCGCGGTGGCCTCGGCGGCGGTCAGCGACGCGACGTCGCCCTCGTGGTCCGCGACGCCCGCGTGCGCGAGGAAGTTGCCCGGGTGCGCGTCCTGGGCGCTCGTGCCGTCGTCGAACAGGGTGACGGACCCGATGCCCGCGAGCACGACGTTCTTGCACGCCTCAGCGCTCAGCCCGGTGAGGCCGGCGACGAAAAACTTCGCCTGGCCGAGCCTGCGCTGCGCCTCCACGCCCCACACGCGGAGTTGGCGGTCGTACACCGCGCGCTGCTCGGCGGTGAGCTCGTCGCCCGCGGCGCCCGCCATCGCGCGGATTCCGGCAAAGGCCTGGGGGAGCCGCCTCCCGTGCGCTCGAGATCTGATCGCCTCACCGATCGCGCTCGAAAAACAGGCGGTGCCGATTCTCGCGCGCAAAACTCGTCGAATGTCCGGGCACTCATTCTCTCCACACTGCCGAAGGAACAGGACTTTCGCGCGAGACGTTGTTTTCGCGAAACCGCGGCGCTACGTGCTCTGAACACCTCTACAGTTACGACTACTCTCCGCCCGCTTTCCCCGCGGCGAGCCCCGCGACCGCCGTGAGCACGCCGGTGACCCCCGAGCCGGCGAGCATCCCCGACGCGGCGATGTGCGCGTGCGTCTCGTGCGATTTTTTGTCCAGGCGCGCCCAGTACCCGCTCGCCGCCGCGCCCGCCGCGACGGCGAGCGAGTACTCGGGCGGGATGATGCATCCGATGCCGCACGACGTCGGCGACGGGAACCAAGTCGACGCCGCCGACGCGAGCGCGCGAAACACCCGAACGCGCGTTCTTTGGTGTTTCGTAGCGCCGCTCTCCTTAAAGACGGTACGCGCCAGGTACGCGCGCGCCACGACTTCCAAAAATCGTACGGCGACGGTGATCCACGCGGCGCTGAACATGAGCCGCACGGCGGCGCGCGGCAAACCGCGCGCGGAGGTCTCGCCGCCGCCGGTGAGCGCCTGCGCGACGGCCATCCACGCAGCCGCCGCCGGCGCCGGGAACTGCTCGCCCCCGATGGGGTGCGCGTCGCGGAGCAGCGCGAACGTCGGCACGGCGCCCAGCAGACCCGCGGGAATGCCAAACAACTGCGCCAAAATCTGTTTCCGAGGCGACAGGCCCATGAGCCTCCCCGCCTTGAAGTCCTGCATCAGATCGCCCGCCTGCCCCGCCGCGCCGCACGCCACGGCGGCGGCCATGAGGTTGGCCACTGTCTGGCCGGGCGCCGCCGCGGCGAAGACGAGCTGCACGATCTTGCCCATCGGGCCGATGGGGTTGATGTCGGTCTCGCCGGCGCACCGCACCGCGACGTAGCTCAGCGCACCCGCCACGGGCAACGCCAGCAGAGGTTGCCACGCCGCCATCCCGAACGGACCGCTCAGCGTCAAGACGCACAGCGTCGCCGACGACGCCAAACCGGCGGTCCACCACCATTTCGGAATCGCGTGCTCCGCCGCGTCTGAGCGCGCGTGCAGCGTCGCCGGCGCGTCGTCGCCTTCGACGTCCGCCTTGGCTCCGAGGAGAGCCGCGACCCGCGCCTCCCGCTTCTGCCGCTCGCGCTCGAAGTCCAGGCGCGCCACGCCCGAGACGCCCGACGGCGCGACCGCGCCCGCCACCGAAACGGGCGCCATGTCCTTTCGCGCGCGCGCGCCGACGCCAGAGACGCGCGCGTCGTCAAAGAGCTCGTTCGTTTCGGCGAAACGACTCGGCGGCGGCGCCTGATCGAGCGCCGAGCTCTCGTTCCCGTGGTTCTCGTCGTTTCTCCTTCGCCTCCTGGCGAGACGCGCCTCGACACGCGCGACGATGAGCTGCGCGAAGGCGTCCGTCGCCATCGCCGCGACCCCCGGCCAGAGCATCGTCCCGCGCGCGCCGCGCTTCATGTCCATCGGGTCGTCGCCGTTCTCGATGTCCCCGGTTCTCGCGAGCCGCGGCGCCAGCACCCCGTACGCGCAGACCGCGCCGAAGAGCACGGAGATGCCCGTCCGCGCGCCCATGAGCGCGCCGCCGCCGAGCAGGATCGGGTCGATTCTGAGCCCGAACCCCAGCCTCGACGCCGCGCGAAGGCCGAGCGCGGCGAACACCGGCGGTTTCAGGAGGGGCGGAAACGCCCACGTCGCGACGGTGACCATCGAAGCCACGACCGCCGCGTTCACCAGCGTGCGTATCTGGCTCGTCGCCTTGCCCGCGTCCGCGAACATGCTCTTGATGGTCTCCGCCGTCGCCGTGCCCGAGGGGAACTTGAGCGCGTCAGCGTTGTGCACGACGAAGTGCGCGCGAAGAGGCGCCGCGAAGAAGACCCCCAGGTACGCTACCGCGGCGCCCCATGCGGCCATGACCCAGACGGAGTGCTCGATGCCGAGCATTTGCAGCGCCGGGATGGGCCCGATAAGCCCCGCGGCCATGGTCATGGACCCCGCCGCGGACGCGGTGGTCTGGCAGATGTTCGCCTCCAGCTCGGTGAACGGCCGCGCGGGCGCGATGGCGGAGAAGAGCCCGATGCTCACCACGGCGGAAATCACGCTCCCCCCCTGCGCCCAGCCAGCCTTGAGCCCGAACGACACGTTCATGGCGCTGACCACGACCCCGACGCACATCCCGGCGACCACCGCGCGCGCGCTCAGGGGGTCCGTCGGCCCGGGACCCGCCATCGCGACGCGCGTCTGAGTGACCTCCTCACGCGGACGACGTCCGAGGAAAACGCGTTTTCTATGGGAAGACGTTACGATAACGTCCTCACAAACGAGACGCGTACCCGCCGGCGAAACGCGACGTATCCGACGCGACCGGTGTAAACAGTCTACGTGATGTACAATACACCGCCGAACGAGCGCCGACACAACCTGAGTGATTTTACAACTGTACTAACGAAATCACCAGACGTCCACTCCTTTGCCCTTACCGCCTTTCGCCGCGGTTCTTCCGGCGGACCTGTACGAGTCCTCGAAATCGTCACCGCGCGGCGCGCGCCGCCCCGGCTTCAGCCGCCTCGCCGCCGCCTCCGGCTTGGGGTCGTACTTCGAGGGAGGCAGGTTGCTCCCGCGCGACGCCTCCAGCGACGCCAGCCGTTCCCACGGCTCGCGGCCAGGCATCTTCACGCCCTTGTCCAAACGGAAACTGCTCTTGCCGGTTTCGTATTCACCCACGCCGGGGCGCGGCGGCGACCGAACGCGACGCGCCGCCGCGCGCGCCGCCGCCGCGCGCCGCGCCTCGGCGGCGTTCTGCGGTGACTCGCCGCGCCCGCTGGCCATCCGCCGGCGCAGGAGCCCGGCGACCGTCATCGGGTGCGGCGCGTCGTCGTCCGGCTCGTAGTCCGCCGGGCCGGGTCTCTGCGCGGCGTCGCGCGCCACCAGCGACGACCGCCGCGGCGCCTTCGGCATCGTCGCGGCGCCCGCCGACGGTGTCCGCGCCGACTCGTACTCGCCGGGACCGGGACCGGGCGAAGCCGCGCCGCGCTTTTTCGTCTCGTCGGGGGGCTCGCTCCAGCGCACGCCCTTGCGCTTGGACGCCGCGACGGGAGATAGGCTCCTGCCGTCGTCGAACACGAGCTCGGGGTGGTGCTCTCCCGGCCCGGGGCCGTCCCGGGTGTCGAACACGCCGCCCGCCGCGGACCGACCGGTGGCCTTGCCCATGTTCACCGCGCCGCGGACTCGAACGTCGCTCATATCGCCATCCGGGTGGAACGCGCCCGGACCGGGCGTATCCGTGGTCCCGCGCTTTCCGTCGTCGCGCGCGCTCTTGGGCATGGTGAACCCGGGCGCACGCGCGCCGCCGACCGTGGTCAAACCGTCGCCGTCCTCCGGCCAGTGCTCGCCCGGGCCGGGGGTCTCGCCGGCGCGAAGGACCGCGTCGAGAGCGCCCCCCGCTGAGGCGTGTGTAGTGGACGGGAACGCAAAGCCCCGCCTGTTTTTTTTCTTGTCGGTGCCTTCGTCCGGCCAGAACTCTCCCGGGCCAGGCGTCAAAGACTTCGTCGAAAGCGCCTTGTCGAAAACACCCCCGGGGGCGTCTCGAGTAGTGCCCCTGGCGATATCCACCGCGCCGCGTCGTTTCGCGCGCGCCTCGACTCGCGCCTTGGCCTCGCCGTCGAGCTCAAACTCACCGGGCCCGGGCGTCGCGTCGCCGCCGCTTTTGGCGCCGTCGAAGACGCCGCCGGGCGCGTCTCGCGTGGTGCTCTTCCCGATGTCCACCGCCGATCGGAACGCGCGCCTTTTTCTCAGCTCGTCCGGCGAGTAGTCCGGCTCGTACTCGCCGGGCGCGGGGCCGGAGTACGGAGGTGGAAGGTTCCTTCCATCCGAGGGGGGTACTTTGCCGAACTTCGTCGCGCCCGTCGATCGAAGAGCGCTTCTCGCGGTTTCGTACTCGCCGGGCGCCGGCGCCTCCGCCGTTTCTTTTTTTTTCCGCGCGGACTCGCCTCGGCGCGCGACGATGACGTGCGCGGGCGCGCGCTTCTCCGTGAGCCGCTTCGTACCGGAGCTCCGCACGTCGTAGTCGGTGGGCGCGGGGACGTCCGTTTTTTTCTCTTTGCGTTTCTGCGTCTCCCACGTCCGGCGGTCCTCGATGCGCGCGCCGCGCTTCGGGCCGCGCGCGCCGGCGGCGCCGATACTACCATCCGTCGGCCGGTAGTACTCCCCGGGCCCGGGGCTGGACCTCGAACGCCGCACGGGAGTCTCCCTAGGTCGAACCCCGATGGTGACCCCGGGCGCGGGGCGCCACGGCGTCGAGCCCGTCCCCGCGAAACCGTACACGCCGTCATCGTCGGCGTCGGGATAGTACTCGCCGGGGCCGGGCGAGACGTTTTCTTCTCGCGGGACGCCCTCCTCTCCGTACGCGCCGCGCCACCCGAAGGTGTACCCCTTGGGCGCCCAGAGGAACTCGCCTCCCGGGCCGACGTTCCCCTCGGGCGCGTCTTTGATGGGAAACTGGAACACCTCAGGCGCGTAGTACCCCGGCCCGGGGATGTCGGCGTTGCGCGCGACCGAATCTAAAGGCCCGCCGGGCGCGTCTCTACCCGACGCCATCGGCGGCTTGAACGAAATCGCGGGCCCGTAATCGAGGTCCGCCTTCGTGTAGGGTCCGACGTAGTACGCGGGTCCGGGCGAAGCGCTCCCGAACGTCGCCGCGTCGAAACCCGCGGCAGGCGTGCGTCCGGCGATGGTCACCCCTCGGCGCTCGCCGGCGACGACAGCGAGGTCATCCTCGCGGTACTCGCCGTAATACTCGCCGGGACCGGGTCCGTCGCTCAGACCGTCGTCCTCGGCGGTACCGCGTCTCTCGCGGATGGTGAACGCCGGCCCGCGGTCGCGCGCCGCCGACGGGAAGTGCATGTCGTGGTACTGCCCCGGGCCGGGCTTAGACGCGCTCTCGCCCAGGTGGGACAAAGCGCCGCCGTGCGCGGGGCGCACGCCGAACGTCACGCCCTTCCGCCGCGACGGCGAACGGTTTTTGTTTTTCTTCCCGCCGGATCCGCCGACAAAGGCGTCATCGTCCGACGCGTCGTCGTCCCAGGCGTGGTACTCCCCGGGGCCGGGTGTGTCGTGCGCGTCGACTGCGTTTGCGCTCTCGGGACGCGCGGCCATGGTGTACGCCGGCGCGTCTCTGAAAGGACGCGCGACGGCGTCGGTGACGTACGCCGCGGGGCCGGGAGAGTGCTTCCCCGCGGAGTCCAGCCCCGAGTGCGTCGTGCCCCACGCCTCGCGGCCCTTGAGCGTCGGGCCCGGCTTCCTCGCCGACGTCGCGCCGGCGCCGTCCGCCGGGCTGCCCGGCGCGCCTGCCACCGGCCGCACGACGTCGTACGCGCCCGGCCCGGGGACGGACGCCGCCTTTTTCTCTCCCGCGACGTCGGGGACGCGCCCGTACATCGTGAACGCCGGCGCGTCTCTGCCCACCGCGTCTCTGACGTCGGCGTACGCGCCGGGGCCCGGGGACGGGGACGGGGACGGGGACGCACCCGGGGACGCCGCGCCGCCCATGGTGAACGCCGGCCCACCTCCCAGTATTCCCTCCCCGGGACGCGCGGCGTCGTACTCTCCCGGGCCGGGCGTGTCTCCGGCGCGCGACAAATCCATCGCGCCACCGGGGAGCCGCTGCGCCAGCGTGAACGCGGGACCCGACCCGCGGCTCTTCCGCCCCCGCGGGTCGTTTTCGTCGTCGCGCTCGCCCTGTTTCCTTAGGGACCCCGGTACGTCGTACGCCCCCGGGCCGGGGGTTGACGCGCGCGCGTCGGACTTCTCTTCGTCCCTGCGGAATCCGAAAGTAAACCCGGTCTTAGGACGTCCTTGTTTCGAAGGACTGCGTCCGTCGGTGGCGGAAGGATCACAGGCGTCGCCGGAGCTCTCGTCGCCGTCGTACTCGCCGGGCCCGGGCGTGGCGCCGGCGCGCGACGCCGCCGCGCTCTTCTCCAAACGCAGAGGCCCGCCCCCGAACGTGAACGACGGCGCGACGGCGCGCGCGCCGTTCGCGCTGTCGCGCACGTTCCGACCGACAACGTCCAGGTCCCTGAAGTACGAACCGGGAGCGGGAGCGTCCTTCCCGGGGCCGGAGGATGCCCAGTCCGGTCCTACGCGACCCCCGAACGTGAACTTCTTGGAACCGGGAGACCCCGCCGCCGCGCCCGCCGCGGCGGCGGCGGAGTCGTGGTACGCGCCCGGGCCGGGCGTGTCGTGCGGGCCGGGCGCACGGAGCTTGCCTATGTCGTCCTTGCCGCCGCCGAAGGAGAACTTCGGCCCGGACGCGCCCACGCGCGAGGGCGAGCGCGCGGGGTCGTAGTAGTGGCCTGGGCCTGGCGCGTCGGGGTCGACGCCGCCCAGCGGGTCCCAGACCCCGCGCGACTTTTTCGCGCTGGGCGGTTTCGTCGGGGAGCGGTCGGCGCCGGCGCCTTCGCCCGTCCCGTCGCGGGGCTTCCCGAACGTGACCGCGGGGACGTGTCGCGCGAGCCTAGACTCGGGGTCGCCGTACGCGCCTGGGCCAGGGGACGCGTCCGGGCCCGCGCCGGGACCCCACCACAGGGACGCGCCGGGGACGGGCGACGTCCGCGCGCCGAAACTAAACGCGGGACCCGCGCCGAACGCCATCGTGTCGTGTTTCGCGCCGACGTTCTCCTTCCCGTCCGCGTTTCCGTCGGAGCTCCCGTCGGAGCTCGAGTCAGAGTCGGAGTCGGCGTTCGCGGCGCGGAGGACGCGAAGACGCCGGGACCGCCGCGTCGCGGCGGCGGGGACGCCCGCGCGGCGCCCCGCGCCCGCGCGGCGGGGCGGCGACGCGCGCTTCGGGGGAGGTCTCCCGCCGAAAGCCACGCGAGGCGCCGCCTTCGCGGCGGCGAGCCGCGCGGCCTTGCCCCTGGCGTACGCCGCGTCTGCGCTCGCCGCGGCGGCAGCCTCGGCGGACGCGGCGCGCGCGGCGGCCACCACCGCCGACGCGTCGCCGGCGGCGACGCGGCGAAGCGGATCGCCTCCGGCGGCGGGACCCGGACCTGACGCGGCGGCGGCCGGGTTGGGTGCCTCGCTCGCTTCGCTCCCGTCGGTGATGCTGACGAAGGGCTGTTCGAGATCGGGATACGCGCCCGGAGCGGTCACGCCGTATCCCCCCACGTTCGGTCGCGAACCGATTTGGTCTCGGTCGTCCAGCACGTCCAGCACGCGTCTTTTCTCACCCGGGGACGGGGCGCGTTTCGACCTCGGGGGGGGCTGGCTGTTCAGGCGCAGGGGCGTCCCGAACGAGAACGGCGCGCCGAAAGGAGACGCGGCGCGCTTTTGTTTGTGCTTCCGGCGCCCCGCGTCTCCGCGAGACGACGCGCGGGGGGGCATCGCGACCGGCGTCCCGGCGTCCCGGCGCGCGGATTCGGGATGTGCCCTTTCGCGTCTCGGAACCCGCGAGTTTTCCGCCGACGCCGGTGAAGCGGGACCCGCAGCCGACGGGGGGCGGGGCCTGGGGCGGGGGCCGACGCGAGCGAGACCTTCTACGAGCGCGGCTCGAGCGATCGACGTCGCGAGTCACGCGCGTTCGCGGCGCGCGCGTCGGAGTGCCGCGCGTTCGCGGGGTCGTCGCGTCCCGGAAACTTTCGCATCGGCAATTCCACCGCGCGTTCGCGAAACGCCTTTTGGCCGCCTGATTTCGGGACTCGACGAGTCGTTCCCCCGGTCGACTTTCGCGTTTTTTGGAGACTGACGCGACTGTTGTGGAGGGTTTTTTTTACGCGATCCAATCACCGGAATTCGCGTGTCGCGCGAGATCGCTCTCGGAAATCTCTGCAGTTTTCCGCAAGCGTCGAAACGGAGCGCTTTTCGCTATCCGAGCGCGATCCGGCGCGCCACAACGCGTCGCACGAAGAGCCCCCACCGGCCTTCGTCACGTTCGGCCGCTCCCGTCGAACGCCTCACTCCCACGCACACAGCGAGGGTCGTTCATAACCTCGGCGCTCGTCGCGACCCGTTCGTCCGTCTCGGCAAGATGATGTCTCTCGCCTCCACCGCCGCCTCGGTGCCCGTCACGAGGGCGTCCGGCGCGCGTCCCCGCGCGCAGCGCAACGCCGGCAACGGCCCCGCCCCGAAGGTGCGCGAAGCGGTCACTCAGCCACGTCGGCGATGCCCGGCGCTGGCGTTCTCGTCCCGGCGCCATCCCGCCGACCGAACCCGCGGCGGCCTCCCGGGCCGTTATCCGGTCGATCGCGAGTTTCGGGACGCACCGTCGATTGACGAGATCGAGATCGAACGCGGCGTCGACGGAACGGACGCCGCCCGAGGATGGACGTCCGACGAGTCACATCTCGACGCTGACACCGATCCGATCCCCTCCCACCTTCCTTCACACTTTCGATCCCTCCGTCGACGAATCGTCCCCTCAGGTTCCCTCCGCGCGCGTCGCCGCCGCCGCGGCGGTGTTCGGCGCTCGCCGCGCGTCGGCGATGAGCGCGTCCCGCGGCACCTTTGTCGCGGCGCGCGCGTCCGCCGCGGCGGGCGGCGCTGGAAGTGACGCCGACCCCTGGAAGGCGCTCGGCGTCCCGCAGGGCGCGGACGCGGATGCGATCAAGAAGGCGCTCGATCGCAAGAAGCTGCTGTACAAATCCGAGCCCGAGAAGCTGGCGGCGATGGAGACGGCGTACGAGTCCATCGTGCAGGCGAGCCTTCAGGCGCGGCTGCGCGGCGACGTGTCCTCCGTGGACAGCCGCGTTTTGAAGGCGGACACCGTGCCTCTGTTCGGGCCTTGGGCGCCGATCCCGTCGGAGGCGCCGCTGAAGGACAAGAAGGTGAACGTCGCCATCTCCGTGGCGGCGTTTTTCGTGACGCTCTTCACCCCCGGCCAGATCCGCACGCTGCAGCCGATCATCTACGCCACCATTTTCCACGTGTTCCGCATGTTCATGAAGCTGGTGGACGTGGACCCCGGGCCGAGCGCCAACATCGACAAGGACGCCGCGGTGAGGCACAACAACAAGCGGTTCTTCCGCTCGTTCGCGCTGGTCATCGGCACGTTCGCGGTGACCCTCGGTTTGACCTACTACGTGCCCAACATCATCTTCGAGATGTTCAAGGTGAAGGTGCCGGTGTGGTACCTGCTCAACCAGGAGGTGTTCGTCACCGGCGTCGTCGCCACCGCGCTCGCCTACCTCACCTGCTTCTACCGCTAACGCGAGCGTAAAAACGAGACACACGTACGAGAGAGAGTCGTGAAGGTACATAATACGTATTACGAGGGACGCAAAAGGTGCGGTATCACGCGGACACGGGGACGGGACCCGGAGGCGCGACGCGCGGAAAAAACGGTGAATCATTTTTTTTCGCGAATCGGCTTTCTTACATCGCGCGCGTTTGTCGCGCTTCCAACGCAATCACTCTCCCGAAAATCAAAAGTGCCACTTGCGGAGTCCCATGCTGGGGAGTTCGGCGAAGCTCGTGGGCTTCTCGGGCGCGCGAGCGCACTGCGTGTCTCTCGCGTCCGCCTCCGCGTCGATCAGGAATCCAGCCTTGTTGTTCTCGGGGCTCCGGTGCTCGCGGGTCGACAAGTCAACCTTCGGCGCCGGGGGACTCGGGTTTTCGCGCGCAAACGCCATCTCCTCCGCCAGCCGCGCCGCCTCCTCGGCGGGGGACTCGTTCTTCCGCGCCTCCCTCTGCGCCTTCAACTTCTCCAGCTCCTGCATCGCGGAGGCGTCCCCGGCGAGCGCCGCGGCGACGTTCATCATCGCCGCAGCCTCCGCGAACTGGTCCTCGAAACCCGCGCCGAGCGCCGCCGCGCGCCGCTCCGGCGATTCGTCGGACGAAGCCTCCTTCTCCGCCTCGTTTTCGTTTTCCGCGGCGGGCATCACCACGCGCACGTCCCTGTCCATGAGCTTGAGCCCCGGCTGGAGCTCGAACCCGCCCCCCACGGCGGCCACCGCCTCGTTCCCGCCCCAGCGGCTGAGCTCCTCGGGGAGCGCCGACATCTCGTTCTCGCCCGGGAACAGCTCGTCGTTCCACAGGCGGTTGAAGACGTGTTCCTCCGTGGGGCACGGGCACGACCACGCGCCCGTCTCGCCGTTCGCGACGATGGGCGACTCCACCAGCGGCGTCTCCTCCTGCACGTTCTCGTAATCGATGCGCGTGTAGTCGTCGAAGAACCCGCGCGCGTACCGCCAGTCGCCCGCGGTGTCCTCCAAAGGCAGGTACGCCCGCGCGTACGCCTCGAAGCGCTTGGCGAATTTGCGCATCGCGAGCTCCGTCCCGACGAACAGCTTCGGCGCCACAAACCCCGCGCGCGCGCCGCACGGGTCCACAGTCTGCGTCTCGCGCTTCACAGACGCGTGGCACTTGAAATGCACGCGCGTCGGCATGGACTCAGCGGCGTCCACGTCGTAGGGGTGCTCGAGAAGCGCCTTCAACAAGTTCGAACCGGGCTGGTCGACGTCGAACCACGCGTAGTTGGTCGTCGGCGGAATCAAACCGGCGCGCGCGGCGTCGGCGGTTTCCACCACAAACGCCGCCTTGTTGTACCACGGCGCGGCGGCGCGCGCGTTCCCGCACGCCCCGCCCTCGGGCGCGTTCGCCAGCGCAGCCTTGGGGGGCTGAAGAGGCAGCGCACTCGAACTACGCGCGACGCACTCGAAGCGCCCGCCGCCCAGGCGCGGCATCGGGCTCGCCGGGTCCGTATCAAGCGGACCGTTATTCGCGGCGTACTCCGACGCGCGTCGCCCGGCGACGTAGTGCGCCTTGACGAAGCGGCACAGCCGGTCGTTCTCCGCGAAGAAGTGAACGTTCAGACGCGCGCGGCCGGCGTTGCACGCGGCGTCGCGCGCGGCGGCGACGCGCCACGCGACGTCCTCGTCGGGCACGCCCTCGTAGAGCGCCGACGCAAACGTGGTGTCTCGAATCAGACGCGCGCGCGGGCCGAAATCACCCTTGTTTCCCGGGTCGCCGTCCGGGCGGTTCGGGTTGAAGCGCAGGCCGGCGTCGAACAGAAGCCCGTTCGGGTCGTCCGGGTTCTTGAGCGACGAAGCGCACGACGCCTTCGCGGGGTCGAGGTCCACCGTCGCCCACGCGTCGCCGCCTTCGAGACGCGCGTCGCGCGCGAAATCCTCGCCGGAGTACCCGACGCGGGACACGGCGTCTCCGGAGCGCGCGGAAACATCTTCGCCAGTCTTCGCCTCTGGAGTCTCCTTCTCAGACACCTCCGCGCTTCGCAGGTCAGCCTCCGCCTCGTGCGCAGCCTCGAGCCTCTGCTGACGCGCCCACTCGCGTTCCTGCTGTTCCACCTCCGCCATGTTCTCCTCCTGCCTCTTGAGCGCCTCGAGCTCGGCGCGCTGCGCGCGCGTCGTGGGGTGCTCCACGACGTGCACGGCGTTGGCGTCCTCGAGGTCCTCGCGCACGAGGTGGTGGCCGCCGTGGATCCCCCCCCCCGCGTCAACCTCGAGCGCGTTCTTGAACGCCTTTTCCTCGTTGTACCTCGCGAGCTTCTCGGCGTCATCCTCCGAGGAGAGGGTCAGATCTTTCACCATCTGCGCCTCACCGACAGCCGCCTCCGCGTGGCTGCGGTGCCGCCCAGCCTCACCGGAAGCCTTCGCCAGCTTCGCCGCCGCCTTGGCCTTCTTCGCGTCCATCTTGCGCCTCGCCTTGGCCTCCATCGCCGCCTTGGTCTCCTCGTCCACGCGGAGCCACTCCCCGACGGGGCCCTCCGCGTCCTCGCCCGTCACGACGAACACTTCCGGCAAATCAGCAACACCCTCGGGGCGGTGGCGGTGCGCGCGCTCGGGGGGCTTCGCCCCGGAGCTGGTGTCGTGCGTCGCGAGCGAGATGGTGCGCACTGTAGCGCCGCCAACCACGCACCCGATGACCATGACTCCGAGCACCGCCGCCGTCGCGACGCGCGAGCCGCGCGAAGCGAACCACCCGGACGTGCTGGGCGAGTCTTCGTCATCCTCGACGGGCGCGGCGCCTCGCGTCGCCTCGCCAACCCTGCCGTCCTCCGCGCGCAGCAGAGGAGACACCTCGGGGGCGTCGCCGCGGCCGACCCCCATCTTCGCCAACATCGACGACGACATCCCCGTCGCGCCGCGTTCCTGTGGCGGACGGACGCGACGAACAGCAGGTATCGACATGTCATTTAGTCTCCTCGTTTCCTGGGATGTTACGAGCCGGAAGTGCTCAACGCAGACTAAACCCGCAGCGAAGCCGCGCCCCCAATTTTCAGTGAAGAACAGTCAGGAAAAAATACCGAAAGTGAAGGAATTTTTTGCGAAAACGACTGAGCCTGTCGTCTCAAGACGCCACCGAAGACGCACTCTTCTCGCACTACAAAGTCTCACCGGCGGCTCTTCTTCTTGCGTCGGCGCGAGCGGGACGAGCTGCTGCTGGAACTGCTGGAGCTGCTGGAGTCGGAGTCGGAGTCGGAGTCGGAGTCGCTCGACGACGACGACGACGACGACGAGCTCGAACTCTCGCTCGAACTCTCGCTCGAACTGGGCGACCGCCTCCTCCGCTTCTTCTTCCCGCGGCTCGACCTGCCGGGACTTCTCTCGTCCCGGGACTCGTCCCGGGGACGCCGTCGGTCGTCCCGGGGACGCCCTTCGTCCCCGCGTCTTCCCGGGGAAGACGCCTCGCCCCCGCGCGCGTCGTCGGGCTCCGCGTCGCTGTCGCTGTCGTGCCGCCGGCGCGGCGACGCCGAAGGCGACGCGCCCTCGGGCGACCGCGACCGAGACCGCGATCGACGCGGCGAGGCAGAAGGCGACGCGTCCTTCTCCTTCCGTTCCCGCTTTCGAGCCCGCTCGAGCGCCCTCTTCTCCTTCTCCGCGCGCCTCGCTTCCCTCTCGCGCACGCGCCTCGCCTCGCGCTTTTCCTTTTCGGCGCGTTTGGCTTCCTTTTCGCGCCGCCGCGCCTCCTTGCGCCTCTGCGCCTCCCTCTGTTTGACCTGCTCCTCGTGCTCGACTCTTCGTTTCTCGCGGAGCTGCTGCTGCAGCTCGCGGTCGAACGCGTCGCCCTCGCGCGACGCCTTCGCCGCGCTCAGACCGAACGCCTTGCGAAGATCCTCCATCTTCTCCTGTTTCCGCTGCGCCACCGCGTGCGTGTCATCCTTCCTCGTCGCCTTGGTCTTGGCGCGCTCGGCGTCGCGCTCGAGCTCGGCGCGCTTCGTCCGCAAACGCTCGGCAATCTCGGACTCAGGCACGCCCTGCTCCTCCAGGTCATCCTCCAGCTGCATCAGCTTCGCCTCGATGTCGCGCTTGCGGTTGTGCTCGAGAATCGCCTCGTCCGGTTTGCGCGCGCGCTCGGCGCCGGCGTGCAGGGTCTTCAGGTCCTTCCATTCCTCGCGGCGCAGGCGCGACCCCGAGCGGTGGAACTTGTTGCTGGTGACGTACCCGCTGGTGCCCGAACCGCGCGCGGTCTGCAGACCCACGCCGTTATACGACATGGCGGCGGGGCGCCCCTCGATCTGACGCGCGAATCCGCCTAAAAAACCGGCTGGCGGATCGGACCGCGCGCGTGTGAACCGCTTTCTGACACTGCTGGGACGAAAAAGAGGCGACCCCGACGCTCGGTGCTCGCGCGAAGCTCTCCTACCGCTCGGCGCGCGGGAGAGGCGTCGGCGAAGAGCGCACGAAACGCGAGCAGGGTGAGGATGAGCCCGCGCGACGGCCGGGTGCGAGGGACGGAGAGGGCTGCGGCCCTCTGTCGCGATGCTACATCTGAAGTTGAAAACTACAACGGCGTCCGACCCCTCGGTTCGGGGCCGATCAAAATATCCTTCCTCGGTGACTCTCCGCGCCGGAGAGCGGCGCCCGGCGCGCTCAGCGCCCGCTGCGGCCTCAGTGCGCGCCCTTCTTCGCCGCGATCATGTGCCTGTACTCGGACGGCCACACCGTGATGTACGCGGTGACGAACACGCCCCCCATGACGTGGTAGATGGGAACCGGGGACCCGGGCACGATGTACTTCGTCCTGTACTCCGCGAAGGAGGTCTTCGCGTACTCCGTGACGTTGCGCACGGTCACGGTCTTCTGCAGGAAGTCGGGAACCTCCTTCACCTTGAGCTGGGAGAGCGCGCGGATGAACGAACTCATCGCGTGTGTCGCGTGACCAACCCCGACGCGCGCGATCGTGTGAGGAGCCCCGAGGGCTAGGCTTTCACTCGTTCCATTACAGACTGTCAGTGTGCGAATCAGTCGTTCGTTGCCGTCGCTTCGGGGAAAAAACGCGACAGGGCGCTCGACGAGGGACGCGGGGTGGTCGGGGAACGGTCGCTCATCGCGCTCGACCGCCGAGGCAGAACGGAGCGTCCGATGCGCACGAGTCGCCGTCGGAGGATTCGAGACGCGAGAGGCGACGCGAACGGGGACGAGCCCGCGCGTCGAGCGCGTGGTTTTCACAGTTTTGAACCCTAAATCACAAGCAGCTTTTCACCCCTGCGCTCCGTCTCTCGTCGCGCTCGGCGCGTTCACGGCTCCGGGGATTTATTCGCCCTGGTACTTCCCGTCAGAGCCCTTGGCCTTGGGGTCCTTCGCCGTGGGTCCCGCGCCGCCGGTGGTGGTGGTCTTGGTGGACGCCTTCAGGAACGAGCGGAACAGGTTCGAGTTGGTCTGGTAAATCATCCTGACCTGTGCGTCTGTCGGCGGGCGGGGAAGGGAGGGTCAGGGACGCGCGAGACGGCCGACGCGCGCGTCGCGCGATCGCGAGATCCGCCGGGACTGAGATCAGAGCGCGACGCGTCCAGAGACGTACCTCGTGCGTGCGTGCGCGTCGCAGAGTGGGGCGCGTAGGACGTCGGAGGAGCGTGATAAAGAGCGTCCGAGGCGCTCGTCGTTCGACGAAACCGCAAAAAAAGTCTTTGAAAAGTGTTTGTTTCACTACTACAGTCGTTTTCGTCCTCCTAAACGGCGCGCCTACACGTCCTTGACATCCGCGTCGATGTCCACGACGGACCCCCCGTCGTTCCCGGCGCCGTAGGACTTGCGCCCGCCCGTCCGCCCGCTCGCCTGCCCGTACCCGCCGTACCCGGGCGGGGGTCCGCCCATGCCCCCCATCCCCGGCGGCGGACCCCCGAAGCCGCCCATCCCCGGGCCCCCCATGCCCCCCGGCATGCCCCCCATGCCCCCCTGCTGCGCGAACCTCTCCCTGGCCTGCTCCTGCATCTTCGCCGCCCTCTGCGCGAAGAACTGCGGGAACAGAAGGTTCACCAGGAACGCCGCGGTGAGTCCGAAGGAGAGCAGCGTCCAGAACGCGCCGGAGAGGAAGAGCCAGAGGTAAAACGCGAAGTTGGCGACTCGCCCGAGCGGCGTCGCGCGGAACGCGTTCAGTTTCGCCCACAAAGGAGGCACGGTGTTCTTGACGAACTTGGACACGCCGAGCTGCCCGTCGAGGTTCACGATCGTCTGCCTCAAACCTTTCGTTTGTTCCTTGATCTTCGCGCCGACGCCAAAGCGCACCTCGAGTCGATTCGCCGTCTCGCGCACCGCGTTGAGCGCGGCGTCGAACATCGACGCGCCGTCGAAGCCGCCGCTTTTCGCTTTTTCCTTCTTCGCGTCGTCATCTCTGTTCGCACCTCTACTCGTTTCTTCCGACGTATTCGTATCCTTCGCGCTGCTGGACTGACTGGAGTTCGTCGTTCGCGTTCGAGACGTGCTTTCGTCTTTCGACGAAGACGCGCCGCGCGCCGACGACGTCGCGGAGTCACCCTCCGCGTTCGCGCCCGTGTTCGCCTTCTGCGCGTCCGTCAGGAGCGCGAACTTCGCCTCGAGGTCGGCGCGCTCGAAGCACGAGGAGGTGTCCACGCCCGCGTTCACCAGCGCGCGTTTCATGTCCCCCACGGAGACGCGGTCGCCTCCGCCGGCGGCCGCCGAAAGGCGCGCGCCGCGGCGATCGCGAACGCGCGCGGAAATCGCTCGCGAAGATCGCGAAGGTCGGCGCGGCGCGAGGGACGCGCTGGGCCCGGAGCGCGCCGCGCGGCCCGCGGCGGGGCCGCGGAAGGCACCGCGGGTGGTTTCGGTGGCGAGGCTCGCGATCGTCGTCATCGCGGATCCTGCGTCAGCGCGTCGCTGAATGGCCCGGCGGCTGCCGAAAACGATCGGAGGAGCCAGCGAGAGCAGCCATGAAAAGAAAGAGATTTTTCTTCGCCACTTGGCACAATCTCGACGGCGACGTCACACGACGACGCGCCCCGCACGAGGCCTGCGTGGCTCGATGAGCGCCTGTTTCGCCGCGCGCGCGGCTTTAGCCCCCGTGCCCACGCCCGCACGCGGAGGCTCCGCGTCCTCCAGCTCGCCCTGGCACCGCGGGCGCGCCGGGTTCACCCCCGTCGCGCTGAAACCCATCGGTCGATCCCCGGCGTACTACACCCCGAATCGCCCGAAAGCAGGGGACGCCTCCGAGCCCGAGCGAAGGACGTCCCCGATCGCGCGTCTGTTCGGGGGTGGAGGCGAGCTGAAAGCGGAGGTGGCGAAGCTGGAGTACGAGCTGGAGTGCTCGCGCGCGCACGCCTCGGAGCTCGGTCTGGAACTCCGGGACGCGAAAACGTCTCTCGCGAAGGTGGAGGAGTCCCGCGACTTGTACAAGGAGCGGTGCAAGCTGCAGGAGAAGGAGATCTTCGCGCTCGAGCGTCAGAACGAGGAGACCAAGAAGGGGTTCGACACCGGTATGGCCGTCGCGAAGAGGCAGATAAAGATGCTCGAGGAGATGCTCGACGAGGCGAAGAAGGGGCAGTAGGGAGGGTCGGGTCGGGGGTAGAGGCTATCGCGAGCGCCAGTGCGCGGCGACGTCAACAATCACCAGTCACGTATCGATATTTCAACGCTTCACACGTTTCGTCGCGTGCCGGTCCGAGTCAGCGCCCCGAAACCTCATCCCATTTGTTTCAAAACCGTCGCGCTCCGGCGCACACCTCCGCGCGCATGGCGGCGAGGGCGCCCGCGTGGGCGACTCGCGCGTTCGGCGGGAATGCCGTTCGGCGGTCGCGCGCGCGCCGCGGTCCCCCGCCCGCTCGTGCGTTCCCGCTGCAGGAGGTGGCGAACGACTCGGGCGTCGCGCTCGTGAGTTACGTGTTGAGCGACTACGTCGCGCAGGTTGGGGAGCTCCGCCAGCCGACGTGCGACGAGTGGGACGAGTTCTGCGTGGAGCCCGAGGAGCGGGGCAAGGTGAGCGCGAAGCGGTTAAAACGGTTCGCCGCGTTCGGCGCGTTCGACGGCGTGCTCTCACATTACTGGTACAGGTGGCTGGACGACGCCGCGGACGCCTGGCCGACGTTTACAGAGATTTCGCGGATGGCACATTCGAGCGGCGAGCCCATTGGGCTCGGGAGCGTTCAACCGCTTTTGGACGCGTCCGTCGACGTAAACGTGAACGCAGTGGCCGACGGGGGCGTCTCGCGCGTCGTGGAGATGGTCGCCGCGGACCTGATCGTCTTCTCCCCGTGGTGGTGCACTTTGTTCCTCGCCGCGATGGCGGCGATGTCGCACTTCGAGAGCGACGCCGCGCCTTCGCTGGTCGGCGCAACGAAAGCGGTGACGCGCAGGCTGAGGTCCTCCTGGAAAACGCTCTACCTCGGGGACTTCATCGCATGGATTCCCCTGAACGGCATCCTGTACGGCCTCGTGCCCGTGGATAACCGCGTGCAGGCGTTCGGGGTGATCAACCTGCTGTACACGGCGATTTTGTCCTTCTGGGCCGAGCGCACGCGCCGCGCCGAGCGCCTGGCGGACGCCGGCATCGTCGTCGAATCCTTCAACGCCTTCGGGAGCAACATTTTGCCGGTGGCGGCTCCGACCGAAGCCGGCGACGCCGCCGGAGATGCCAGAGGGATCGCGGACCGAGTGGGG
>ENA-OUOG01000388-OUOG01000388.1-marine-metagenome-genome-assembly--contig:-NODE-388-length-58186-cov-4.771997_pt1 | contig 58186 bp, 48 predicted proteins | sample MGYA00248635_ERZ508505 | MGnify/ENA primary metagenome ERZ508505 (study PRJEB26176, sample SAMN06267871) | marine metagenome | isolation source: Saanich Inlet, British Columbia, Canada | place: Pacific...
GTTCTGCAGGAATTCTGAAAGATTTTGCTGATTGTAAAAAAACGGCAAAAGAAGTAGGCTACCCAATAATGCTTAAAGCTACTGCCGGTGGTGGTGGAAAAGGAATGAGATTGGTATGGGAAGAGGAAAAACTAGAAGAAGCTTGGAAATCTGCGAGAACTGAATCAAAAGCTGCATTTGGAAACGATGGAATGTACATGGAGAAATTCGTGGAGGAACCGAGACACATTGAAATTCAAATTGCTAGTGATCAACACGGAAATCACTGTCACATGTCGGAGAGAGATTGCTCTATCCAACGTAGACATCAAAAATTAGTAGAAGAAACTCCTTCTCCGTTTATGACTCCAGCCCTAAGAAAAAAAATGGGGGAAGCTGCTATAAAAGCTGCCCGAGCTGCAAAATATGAAGGTGTTGGAACGGTAGAATTCTTGGTAGATAAAAACCGAGATTTCTATTTCATGGAAATGAATACAAGGATTCAAGTAGAGCACACTATTACCGAGGAAGTAATCAACTTCGACTTGATTCGTGAGCAGATTAAAATTGCTGCTGGACACAAAATATCTGGAAAAAATTATGAACCTCAAATGCATGCTATTCAATGCAGAATAAATGCTGAAGATCCGTTTAATGATTACAGACCAAGTCCAGGAACAATTGGTTATTACAACGAACCTGGGGGACATGGGATAAGAATTGATTCTCATGTTTATTCTGGCTACACAATTTCTCCTTATTACGATTCTATGATTGGAAAACTTATAACGGTTGCTCAAACAAGAGAAGAAGCAATAACTAAAATGGAAAGAGCTTTAGAGGAATATTATGTAGAAGGAATAAAAACTACCATTCCATTTCACAGACAATTGATGAAACATCCTGACTTTAGAGAAGGAAACTTTACTACAAAATTCATGGAATCCTTTGTAATGGAACCTGAAAAAGAATCGTAGTAGAAACGATATAAAACAAAAAAGACTGAGATAATTCTCAGTCTTTTTTTTGTCTTTTTTTCTATGAATTAAGCTGAAATGGCTTCTTTTTTGGATTTTCTATACAAAAATGAATGGAAAATTTGTCTTTTGGCGAAACGAAATTGTTTGTCGCTATTCAAAAATTTAGCAAATAACTTTTCTGTTACTCCAAAGTATTCATAAGAAGTTCCATCCGTAAAAGTAACTTCAAATATATTCTTGTCATGCTGAAAATCAGCAATTTTAGAATTAGTAATCGTGGCATTGTACTCATCCAAGTTTGCTTCTTTCGTTTCTGGAGCAATACTCACTAAGAAATGGTATGCATCAATAATCTGAGAACTTTTAATCCCTGCCTCTTCCTTTTTTGCCTCATCCTGAAACTTATCAGGGTGCCATTCTTTTACCAAATTTCTATACTTCGATTTTAAATCTTTTAGCACCAAAGGTCCTTCTACTTCAAATACTTCTTTGTATTCCTTGATTCGTTTCATTCTATTGTTTTTATTTAGAGTGCAAAGCTATTCATATAATCTTACTTGTCATTCATATTTAGTGAGAAAAGTGATTAAAAAAAGTAACTAAGATTTCTTGCCGAATATATTAGAGCGAAAAAACAGGTTATTCCGTTGAATTCTAAATAGCAAAATATCAGAAAAAGAGTTTTATTTTCATGGGTAATTTCACTAAATTCGCATGAATTATTTATAAAACTTCAAAACAAGAATATGGCATTTGATATAGACATGATAAAGGAAGTTTACAGCCGAATGGGGAGCACTATAGATGCTGCAAGAGCTGTAACGGGAAAACCACTAACACTTTCTGAAAAAATATTGTACAACCACCTTTGGGATGGAAATGCGAACAAAGCATTTGCCCGAGGAAAAGATTACGTTGATTTTGCGCCAGACAGAATCGCTTGTCAAGACGCTACGGCACAAATGGCTTTGCTACAATTCATGCAAGCTGGAAAACCACAAGTGGCTGTTCCTACCACTGTTCATTGTGATCACTTGATTCAAGCAAAACAAGGTGCTAAAAAAGATTTGCCATTTGCAAGAAAAAATTCTTCTGAAGTTTTTGATTTCTTAGCTTCGGTTTCAAACAAATACGGAATTGGATTCTGGAAACCAGGAGCAGGAATTATTCACCAAGTAGTGCTAGAAAACTACGCTTTCCCTGGAGGAATGATGATTGGTACAGATTCACACACAGTGAATGCTGGTGGACTGGGAATGGTAGCAATTGGAGTTGGTGGAGCTGACGCTGTAGATGTAATGGCAGGTATGGCTTGGGAACTTAAATTCCCTAAATTGATTGGAGTAAAATTAACGGGTAAATTATCAGGATGGTCTGCGCCAAAGGATGTAATACTGAAAGTAGCCGGAATTCTTACTGTAAAAGGAGGAACGGGAGCAATTGTTGAATATTTTGGAGAAGGTGCAGAGTCTATGTCTTGTACTGGAAAAGGAACAATTTGTAACATGGGAGCAGAAATTGGAGCTACCACTTCTACTTTTGGGTATGACGATTCTATGGAGCGTTACCTAAGAGCTACCGACAGAGCCGAAGTTGCTGATGCTGCAAATGAGGTGAGAGCTCACTTAACCGGAGATCCAGAAGTGTATGCTGAACCAGAAAAATATTTTGATCAAGTTATTGAAATCAATTTGAGCGAATTATCGCCACTTATTAATGGACCATTCTCTCCAGATTTAGCTACTGAAGCTGGAAAAGACATGACTGAAAAAGCTACCAAGAACGATTGGCCACTTGACGTGGAATGGGGACTAATTGGTTCTTGTACGAACTCTTCTTACGAAGATTTATCGAGAGCAGCTTCTATCGCAAAACAAGCAGTAGAAAAAGGATTGGTAACTAAAGCCGAATTTGGAATAAATCCAGGAAGTGAGCAAGTAAGATTCACTGCAGAAAGAGATGGTTTGTTGAAAACATTTGAAGATTTAGACGCAACAATTTTCACAAATGCTTGTGGACCTTGTATCGGTCAATGGGCAAGATACAGCGATCCTAAAAATGCTCCTAAAAACTCAATCATCCACTCGTTCAACAGAAACTTTGCAAAAAGAGCTGATGGAAACCCTAATACACATGCCTTTGTAGCTTCACCAGAAATGGTAGCGGCTGTTGCTATTGCTGGAAGATTGGATTTTAATCCAATTACAGATACCCTAACAAACAACAAAGGAGAACAAGTGAAATTTGACGAACCTACTGGTTTTGAATTGCCACCAAAAGGTTTTGATGTAGAAGACGCAGGATACGAAGCTCCAGTGGAAGACGGAAGCAAAGTATCGGTAGTAGTTTCTCCAGAATCTGAAAGATTGCAATTGTTGTCACCTTTTACTCCTATCGGAAACAAAATTGATAATGCTAAATTATTGATCAAAGCATTCGGAAAATGTACAACTGACCACATTTCTATGGCTGGACCTTGGTTGAAATACAGAGGTCACCTAGACAACATTTCAAATAACTGTTTGATAGGAGCCGTAAACGCTTTCAATAAAGAAACTGATACGGTTAAAAATCAGTTGACTGGTGAATACGGACCAGTTCCTGCTACAGCAAGAGCCTACAAAGCGGCAGGTGTTCCTTCGGTAGTAGTGGGAGATCACAATTACGGAGAAGGTTCTTCAAGAGAGCATGCTGCAATGGAGCCAAGACATTTGGGAGTTGTAGCAGTAATAGTGAAGTCTTTTGCAAGAATCCACGAAACTAACTTGAAGAAACAAGGAATGTTAGGATTGACTTTTGCTAACGAAGCAGATTACGATTTGATTCAAGAAAATGATACTTTCAACTTTGTTGACTTGAATGAATTTGCTCCTGAAAAGCAATTGACACTAGAATTGACTCACGCTGATGGAACAAAAAACACTATCATGCTTAACCATACATACAATCAATCACAAATAGATTGGTACAATGAAGGATCAGCTCTTAACCTGATTAAGAAAGAGAATGCAAAATAGCACGGAGTGAGAAGTTTTGATTCTCGTGAAAAAATAGTTAAATCCCTTTTGAGAAATCAAGAGGGTTTTTTTTTGTAAAGAGTTTTCAATATTTATCGCATTTGATCCTTAACTCGATTGGGGAAACAACCAAATAAAAAAGCTTATGAAATAATTGTTACTGAACCTTTTTCCTATAAGTTATACTTTTATAACATCAGCTATGAAAACAATGAAATTTATCAAAAAACACAAATCAAACCTCCTTTTTGCTGGAGCAATTCTAATATTATTCTTAACTCCAATAGGTTTTCAAGTAAAAGTTTTCATCAACCGATATGTTTATTTTGCTCCTTCTGAAATTCCTTCAGAGAAACAAATTAAACTCCAGAATTACAATTGGAATTTATTGGATAACAGAGGAAACTTGATTGATTTCAATGCCTATAAAAACAAAGTAATCGTTGTAAATTTTTGGGCTACTTGGTGTCCTCCTTGTGTCGCAGAAATGCCAAGTTTTCAGGAAATTTATGACTCATACAATAATGATGTTGTCTTTTTATTTGTAACAAACGATAAGGATGAAAAGGTGAACTCTTTTATGAATTCAAACAATTATTCCATGCCTGTTTTTTATGAAGTTTCTGCAACTCCTCCGCAAATTAGTTCGAGTAGCCTGCCTGCTACATTTATCATCGATAAAAACGGAAATATAGTTCTTTCAAAAACAGGAGCTACGAACTGGAACTCCACTTCTATTCAACATCTTTTGGATAAACTAAGTAGGTGAAAAACAGAACTAATTGCACTAAATTGTTATCTCAGTCAAAAAGAATAACTTTACTGAAAGCAAAAACAATTATTTATGTACAAACACATCGAAGACTCGCAAATTACATTAACTGAATTAATGCTTCCCTCCCACTCAAATTTTAGCGGGAAAATTCACGGAGGATACATTTTGAATCTAATGGACCAAATTGCTTTTGCCTGCGCAAGTAAGCACTCTGGCAACTACTGTGTAACAGCTTCTGTGAATAAAGTTGATTTTCTAAACCCAATAGAAGTTGGTGAACTTGTTACCCTAAAAGCTTCTATTAATTATACAGGAAATACATCGATGGTTGTTGGTGTGAGGGTTGAATCAGAAAATATTCAAACTGGAACTTGCACTCACTGCAATTCTTCTTATTTTACAATGATTGCAAAAGACCAAAACGGAAACAATGCTCCAACTCCGGGTATCATAATAGATACCGAACAAAAAGCTCGTAGATTCCTCAGAAGTATTGAAACTCGAAAATCTTATTTACACAGAGAAATTAAATACGAAGAAAAGACATTTGAGCTTACCCCTAGTCATATTACTGAACTCAAGAAAAACAATTTGGAGCTAAAACTCTAACCGAATCTTAAAAAAATAAGCAAAAAAAAATCTTCCCGAAGGAAGATTTTTTTTGTTAGAAAATTAATTCTTAGAAGTGGAAAGTTACATTCACTGAAGCAGAACCTCCAAATGCAGCTGAAGCTCCATCGTCAATTCCTATATTCAAGCCTGAATTTTTCAAAACTTGAGATTCAGTAGTTTCTGTAGTTCCTGCATTGTCAGTTTCAACTGAATTAGATGCATTAGAAGTTGAAAATCCAATTCCCCATCCAAATTCTGCTCCAATTGCAATTTTAGGCAATACAAAATAATCTACTCCTAAAAATCCTCTTGCTCCAATTCCAAAAGAACCAGACTTAGAAATTCCTAGATTTCTTGTAGCACCACCAGCTTCAACACCTTCTGTAATTGCTTGTTGCAAATCAAGGCTATATTCAAATGATGTTGTTGTGCTTGGAGAACCTAACACAATCATTGCTTCTCCTCCGTAGAATCCTTGTAATCTATTGTGACCTCTTCTCCATTCTTTACCAAAACCTAAAATGATGTTAGTAACTGCATCATTTTGAGTCTGAATATAGTTTTCGTCTCCATTAGCTCCGTAAGTTGCTAAGACTGTTTCAGAATTGTTAGAACTATAGTTAATCCCAACTTTTACTCTCCATGCCTCTGTTGAAGTAGTGTACATTTTTCCAACAATTACATTACTAAAACCGGAAACATACCCAAGGTGTTGAGCCGTAGCTCCTGTGTTTGTGTTCAATTTTAGCGCGTTCAATCCAAAATCGATTAGTGGTACGGCATCAAACTGAATAGCCCAGTCTCCTGCTTGTGGCAAGTACTCCAAGCCTTTTTTGTTTTTCATTGAAGTTGTAGTTCCTTGAGCGAAAGCAAAACTTCCAGCAAATAATGCTGCAGCGAATAAAATGTTCTTTTTCATAATTGTTTTTTTATGTTAATAATACCTCAATATAGATATAATTTTTTGTTAAAAAAATTGAAACCCTAAAAAACAACTCACTTATTATCAACCACTATATGTGTAAAAGTCGAATGATAAATATTACTTTTGGTAAATATGAAAAAAAATCTTCTGTGAAAAACTCACCCATTCACAACATAAAACAAGCCTTACTTGAGGAACAAAATATATCACTTGATATATTGAGAGAAGATTTGAATCACCCAATAATTCAAGGAAACAAACTCAGAAAACTTCAATACAACCTACTGAATGCCAAGAAAAATGGAAATAAAACACTCCTTACTTTTGGTGGCGCTTTTTCCAATCACATTGCAGCAGTTGCCACTGCAGGAAAAGAATTCGGTTTCAAGACTATTGGTATGATACGTGGTGAAGAAACTCTGCCATTGAACCCAACATTGGAGCAATGCAAGAAAGATGGAATGGAATTGCACTATGTTGACAGAACGAGTTATCGAATAAAGCACACACAAGATTTTAAGGATTACCTGAGAAATAAATTTGGTGTTTTTTACCTAATTCCCGAAGGTGGAACGAATTATTATGCAATAAACGGGTGCATGGAAATCATAAAAGATTATAGCGCCTATGATTATATTTGTTGCCCAGTAGGAACTGGTGGAACTGTGGCAGGAATTACTATTGCAAACAATGGAAGATCTAAGATAATTGGATTTTCTGCCTTGAAAGGAGGAGAGTTTCTTACCAAAGAAATTTTTAATCATATCCAAACAGTTACAAACGATGAGGAAATCACCGAAGAACTAATGAATTCATTTGAGTTGAATACCGAATTTCATTTGGGCGGCTATGCCAAAATAACAGAAGAATTGCTTAATTTTGTGCGAAATTTTTACTCACAACATCAAATAAAGTGGGATACAATTTATAACGGAAAAATGGCGTTTGGCGTTTTTGAACTAATAAAAGCCAACTATTTTCCAAAAAACAGTTCGATTCTATTGGTGCATACGGGAGGAATGCAAGGAATAAAGGGAATTGAACAAAGAAATAAGATTAAACTATATGAGGATTAAAGAACTTGGAATAACGATTTGGATGATAGCTGGATTTTTTTTTCTGGCTTTTAGTCAAAAACAAACTCCTCAAGAATACATAGATAAATGGAAAGATGTAGCCATCCAAAAAATGAAGGAACACAAAATTCCTGCTAGTATTACTCTGGCTCAGGGAGTTCTTGAAAGCGGAAGTGGAAACAGTAATCTTGCTCGATTGGCCAACAATCACTTTGGAATAAAATGTCATTCATCTTGGACGGGAGAAACTTATTACCAAGACGATGATGCCAAGGACGAATGCTTTAGAAAATATAAATCTGCTAGCGAGTCTTACGATGATCATGCGGAGTTTCTCAAAAAAAGAAGGTACGAAGATTTGTTTTTGCTTGATATAACAGATTACAAAGGCTGGGCATACGGCCTAAAAAAAGCAGGATATGCAACAAATCCAAAATACCCAAAGCTACTTATTGGAATTGTAGAGCGATACAATTTGTCACAATACGATTCGGATGAGTATAAAAGTTCTCCTCCACTTGTTTCAAAAAAGAAAGAAACCAAGAAGAATGAGAAGTCAGAAACGAATGAAACTGTTACGGTAAATATTGGACATACGATTTCAAAAACGGCAAACCTAGTTCCATTCATTGTGATAAAGAGAAATGATAGCTACGAAAAGTTAGAAAAAGAGTTTGCTATCAGAAAATGGCAAGTTGTGAAGTACAATGACTTGAGAAAAAATCACGAACTAAAAGAAGGCGAAAGAATATTTTTGAAGCCGAAAAGATGTAAATCTCAAGAGGAAACACATAAAGTAAAAACTGGGGAAACAATGAGAGATATTTCGCAACTATACGGTGTAAAACTAAAGAGGCTTTACAAAAGAAATGGACTGGATGAAGGAGTAGTTCCAAAACCAGGACAAACTATTTTCTTGAGAACAAAAAAGAAAGTTTAATAGCTTACTTTTTTACTATTCTTCCAGATTTTTTATCAAAACCATAAGGGCAATGCTTACATCCGTTTTTGCAGCAATATCCTCTCTTTAGCAAATACTTTTCTGTAAAAATAATATAACCCTCAGGAGAATAATAAAATTCATCTGGATCTAGCTTATCTCGTTTCGAGAAACCACTCATATCTGTCATATACTCTCTTTACTGTTGTAGAAAATAAGATCTAGGAGCAAACACATTTCCCAAAGCAAAATATTGAAAAACAAGCATTTCTTTTTCACCTCTCACATGCCCATGGATATAATCTGTATCATAAAGACTCTCTTTACCTGTCACTAAGTCAATAGTTGGATTTTCGCTTAATTTCAAGTAGAAATCTACTGTTTTTTTCTTGTTAGAAACATCTGTTACAGAAATAGTGTAAACGGGTGAATGAGCAGTAATTGAATCTAATTGTGGTGGCTCAAATTCGGCAATTCTATTGAAGTATATTTTTTCGAAATTCAGTATGTAATTCTCTACCAAATATTTGTTTACACCCGAAACGGCAACTCCATTTTGGTCGGTAAGATTCACAATCTTGGCTAATTGATTAATGACATAAGAATCCGAAGGTTTGGATGGGAAGCTAACTTCTATTTTAGCTATTTCCAATGGGTCGTACACAAATACTCCTGAATACTTCCAGTCATTTACATTGGTAAAAAACCTACTCTCTAGAAAACCATTAAAACCAGGAATGTGCATAACGTATGGCTCCGAAGATTTTCTTCCATTTTTTTCTAACAACATGTATGTTCCATAATGATCTTTGGTTGGCGAACCAACAAAATAAGTTTTAGAAAGGTTTCCATTTACATAAATTTCTACCTTCTTGTTTCTTGCCGCCATATTTGCTACTACCGTTTTTTTGAGCTCGCTAGGCACGGTACTTTGTACAGCAATATGCTTAAAAGTTCGAAGCAATAAATCTACATTTTCTGGACGAGCCTGAAACATTCCATTCAACATCCAAATGTCTCCCTCTTTTGATAATTCGGCCACATTCCCTGTACTCTCAGTAATCACAAATTTGGTGATATCCTCAGTGTTTTCAATTTCAAAATCGCTGAAGGACTTGCCACCTCCTTTACTAGAATCTGTTTTCATTACCCAAAAGGCAACCGAACCCAAAACCAAAACTGCTAACAACAATAGAACTGTTGAATTTTTCTTCATACTTTGATTGTTTTATAATAGAGCGTAATAATACAAAAAAAATCCGCCAGAAGCTGACGGATTTATTCATTTTATCGAGAAAAATTCGATGAAATTGAACACCTCAACGCTCATTAATAGTGAATAATTCTTTTGCTTTTAAGTTAAATTTTTTAATCTAAACTAAAAGTAGAGGATTGTAAATCCTAACTTTTTTATTTTCTAATTTTCTTTTCTTTTGATTGGTTATTTAATTCCAAACTCAATTACTATTTTTTTTAATTTATATTTACACTGGTTAAGATAATTTCAATAATCAAAATTAATTCAGAAAGTGAAAAAAATAATTCGACACATATCTCAAGTTTTCTTTATTGCTGCTATGCCTATATTCTCTTGGTCGCAAAACCCCGAAGGATTTGATAAAATGGCTAAAAAAATGGCAGAAAAATCTGTTCCAATTATCCAATCCAAACAAGTGAATTCTCTTGTCACAAAAGGTGAGAATATCGTATTCTTGGATGCCCGAGAAAAAAACGAATACCAAGTAAGCCACATAAAAAACTCAAAGTTTGTTGGTTACGATAATTTTTCGATGAGTTCTGTAGTAGATATCCCCAAAAACCAAATGATAGTTGTTTACTGTTCAGTTGGTTACAGAAGCGGAAAAATTGGAGCTAAGCTGAGAGAAGCTGGTTACACTTCAGTTTTCAATTTGTATGGCGGAATTTTTGATTGGGCCAACAATGGATTTGAAATCTATCAAGAAAAAAAAATCGTAAAAAAAGTACATCCTTACAATTCCAAATGGGGAAAATGGCTTAAACCTGAATTAAGAAACTAGGAATTTTATGTCCAAAAAGCTACTTATTATTTTTACCAAAATCCCAAAACTAGGCAACGGAAAATCGCGACTTGCCCATACAATTGGAGAAGAAAATGCATTTACAATCTTCAAGGAACTGATAAAACACACCGCGAAAATAACCAAAGACATAGATTGCGACAAATGGGTTTGCTATGCCGACAACACAGAAGAAAACTCGTTTTTTGATCATTCTATTTATAAAAAATTAATACAATCTGGAACCGATTTGGGCGAAAGAATGAGAAATGTTTTTGTATCAGCAACCGACCAAGGTTACGAGCAAATCATATTAATTGGAAGTGACTGCTATGAGCTCTCACAGTCCGAAATTGAAAAAGGATTCAGAATACTAAATCACAGTGATTTTGTATTTGGTCCTGCCAAAGATGGTGGATATTATTTGATAGGCACTCGAACAACTTTCACCAAAGTATTTGATAACAAAACTTGGAGTACATCCACCGTACTTTACGAAGCCTTGCGCGATGTGGAAGGAGCAGATTTATCCCATGGTGAGCTTGCTACACTTTCTGACGTGGATTACGAATCCGACTTAGGCGAACTCAGAAAATTTATTGACTAATTTTTGGTGTTAAAAAATCGAACACTCGATTTCTAATCTCCTCAGATTTTGTCAGAATCATGTTGTGATTCCCTCCTTTTATAATTTCGCATTTCTCAATATTCTTAACAGGAAAAACATGGTCTTTATCTCCATGAAGATGAAGAAAATTCTCGGTAGGGTTTTCACCGTGCCAAGTATTTATTTTTTTTATTATCCACTTTTCCAGCCTACCATCTATCGAATGAACCATTTCGTTGATTGCTTCGCTATTAATTTCTCGTAAATCCGGAACAATTTTACTTCCTATTGTATAGCCTGCCTCTATTGTTTTCTTCACTACTTTACTCGGAATAAAATCAAGCAAAGAAGAACTTTTTTCCCATTTCATGAGTGGATTCATTTCTTTTCTATTTTTTACAGATGAAATAAAAATAAGCGAATCGGGAGGAAGTTGTTTTGCAATTTCCACCGCCAAAATCCCTCCAAAAGAGGTTCCTAATATTGAAAAATCTTGTGTTGTATCAATTTTATTTCCCAGCCTTCCTGCATAATTTTCAATCGTTTCTTCCGCTGATTCTGTAGTGATAAACTCCAGAACCTCACAATCAAATCTGTCGTCATTTAAAAAATCCTTGTAGATTGTTTTGTCTGTCAAAAAACCAGGAATGAGATATAATTTTGATGTTTTCATTCTCTTATTTTCGCATCATTCTATCCAAATCTCGCTTGGTATCTTTTTGTTTCAAACTTTCTCGCTTGTCATACAGTTTTTTACCCTTTGCTATACCAATTTCCAACTTAGCATATCCTTTTTCACTAATAAACATCAAAAGAGGAACAATGGTAATTCCAACATCCTTAAGCTTTTTCTCTATTTTTTCAATCTCTTTTTTATTGAGTAATAATTTACGTAATCTATATGGCTCGTGATTTATAAATCCTCCATTGGAATACTCGGTAATGTGCATGTTTTTTATAAAAACCTCTCCATTATCCACATAACAGTATGCTTCCTTAATACTTGCTTTACTTTCTCTTACCGATTTTATTTCTGTTCCCAATAATTTAATCCCAGCCGTATATTTATCCAATATCTCATAGTCGAAATAGGCTTTCTTATTTTTTATTGATATTTTTTTTTGAATTTTGGACATCTCGGTTGCGTCAGTGATTGAGTTACACAAAGTAAGCAAGAATTTACAAACTATTCAATTATTCTTGTTTTTGAGGTTGTTTTTTAATGATTTCTTCTTTCAAAAAACCTAAAAATATCCCTATTTTTGATTTATGAGCAAAAAGGAACAATTATTCGAAGAGTTTTCATCCGTTTCATTACAAAAATGGGAAGAAAAAATAGTGAAAGATTTAAAAGGAAAGTCAATTTCTGAGCTGGAATGGAAGCACTCCAATTTGATTGACCTTATTCCTAATTACAACAAAGAAAACTCAAAAAACTCCCTTGCTCAAAAAGAATTTAGCTCCAAAGAAAACAAAAGCTCTAACGACTGGAACACGAGTTCTTTTATCTTGGTTTCGACCGAGAAAGAAGCGAACAAAAAAGCTCTTACAGCTTTATCTACAGGAGTAAACTCGCTGACATTTGTAGGGGAAATTAATGACATCAATGCTTTGCTAAAGGACATTATGATTGAAATTATATCCATCGACTACATTACTCCTAAAACCTCAGGTTTTACGAAAAAACTAAAGGCTTTGTGTATCGAAAGAAACTTGAATTTTGACGAACTCAATGGAAGTATTTCATTCGATTATTTAGGAAATTTTGCCCGAAAGGGAAATTGGTATTCTTCTCTTGAAGAGATTTCAAAAGAGTTTTCATCACACCTAGAAGTAAATAAAAACTCCTTACTGAATTCACTTACTGCAAGCAATTCTTATTTTCAGCAAAGTGGAGCAAATACAGTTCAACAGCTAGGAATTGCCTTGGCTCATGGAACAGAATATTTTAACTTATTAAACACTACTCATTCAAACAAAGACATTGCTGCCAATCTTCAATTTCATTTCGGGATTGGAGGAAATTACTTTGCAGAAATAGCAAAAATCAGAGCTTTTAGAGTTCTCTGGAAAATGGTTTTGTCGGCATTTGAAACCTCAACAGAAAAAGTGACAATCAATGCTGTGACTTCGTCCTTGTTGTGGAGCGACAAACAACCAAAAAACAATATGCTTCGGGCTACTTCTTCGGCAATGAGTGCCGTAATTGGAGGATGCGATTCACTAACAATCACACCATTTGATTCGGTTGACTTGCACAAAGAAATATTTTCGGAAAGAATTGCATCCAACGTGCAGCTAATACTCAAAGAAGAATCCTACTTAGACAAAGTGGTTGATCCATCTAAAGGCTCTTATTTTATAGAGAATTTAACTGCTGAATTAGCGGAAAAAGGTTGGTCATTTTTTCAAGAAATTGAAAAAAATGGTGGTTACATCAAAGCGCTTGAATCGGGTTACATTCAAAGTGAAATTAAAAAGTCAGCAGATGACTTAATTTCGGCTTACAATTCAGGAGATTTGAATTTGGTAGGTGTAAACAAATACGAAACTGAAGACAGAAAGGTAACCTTACAAAGAATAGCCGAATCGAATGAAAAAACAGCAATTACTCCACTTACATTTTTACAAATAAAATAAAATTATGATCAGCATACTTACCGCACTCAAAGGAATGGCTATGGGAATTGCCGAAACAATCCCGGGAGTTTCTGGAGGAACTATTGCCTTTATCACAGGGATTTACGAAAATTTATTAGGCTCCATAAAAGCTTTCAAACCGAGTCTTATCAAAACTTGGAAGGAAGAAGGGATTAAAGCTGTTTGGAAAGAAATAAACGGTAATTTTCTTGTTTCGCTTTTGGGAGGAATGGTTATTGGAATTGGAATTGGGATTGTGGCAGTAGAAAAGCTACTAGAATCTTATCCTCCAGTAGTTTGGGCATTCTTTTTTGGGCTTATAATTGCCTCTATAATTTATGTCGGAAAACAAGTAACCAAATGGGATTTGGGGCCTATAGTTTCTCTCATTCTGGGTATTGGAATTGCATTTGGAATCACTCTTTTACCAATTGGTCAAGTAAACGAAAGTTTGCCATTTGTGTTTCTTTGCGGGGCTATTGCTGTTTCGGCACTTATCCTACCAGGAATCTCGGGTAGTTTCATTTTGTTAATTATGGGAATGTATTCTTATATTCTTCATGACACCTTGAAAGAAGGCTTGCTCACAAACCACGAAAGTGGAGCGCTAATTACGATGGTGGTTTTTGGACTTGGAATGATTGTAGGGCTCGTAACCATGGCAAGATTTTTAACTTGGGCACTTCAAAAATACAACAACATTACGTTGGCATTACTCACCGGATTTATGATTGGTGCACTTAATAAATTGTGGCCTTGGAGTATTCCGGAAAAAGTTATGGATGCAAATGATAATATTGTTGATTTTGCGATAGGATTGGAATACGACAAAGTAATTACTTCTTCTAGCGTTTCTCCCACTCAATATTTCGAAAATTTTGGTCAACCTCATTTTCTAATTCCTTCCATTCTATTCTTTATTTTAGGAATCGTTTTGGTTTTAGGACTTGATAGATTTTCTCCAAATAAAATCGAATCATAATGAAACTAGGTCTTATAGGAACTAAACTTTCTCATTCTTTTTCAAAATCATATTTCGAACAAAAATTCGAAAAGCTGGAACTTAGCAATCACTCCTTCTCTCTTTTTGAATTAAAGAATATAGAAGAACTCTCCTTGCTGTTAGAAAAAAACAAAGAGCTAAAAGGGCTCAATGTTACTTTTCCGTTCAAAGAAAGTATACTTCCTTTTTTGGATGAAATAGACAATGAAGCAAAAGCTGTGGGAGCAGTCAATACTGTATCTATTTCTTGGAAAAACAACAAACCTGTTCTCAAGGGTTTCAATACTGATGTTTTTGGCTTTAGAAATTCAATCAAACCGTTTTTAGAAAACACGCATGAAAGAGCTCTAATTTTGGGAACTGGCGGAGCTGCAAAAGCTATCAAACATGTTCTGCACTCCTTGGGTATCACCACACTTTCTGTGTCTCGAACTCCAGAAGAAGGCGAAATTAGCTACGAAGAATTAAATGAATATGTCATAAAATTCCATAAGCTTATTGTGAATTGCACACCCCTAGGAACGTATCCTAATGTTCATGACAAACCAGAGTTGCCTTATCAACTTTTGGACGAATCGCACACGTTGATGGACTTGGTTTACAATCCTGAAGAAACTGAGTTTATGAAACTTGGAAAAGCAGAAGGGGCAGTTGTGCTGAATGGTTTATCGATGTTAAGACAACAAGCTGATAAAGCTTGGGAGATTTGGAGTCGATAATCGGCTATTTTTTATTTTAAAAACATTGCGTGACAAGCTAAAGGACAATAAAAGAACTGGATTATGAATGAATTAAAAAAAATCAAAGAATCGGCAGATTATATTAAAAACGCAGGATTTTCTGAAGGAACAATTGGAATTATTCTGGGAACTGGATTAGGAAATTTGGTTACAAAAATAGAAATAGAAAAAGAACTTTCGTACACTGACATTCCTCACTTTCCTGAATCTACGGTAGAGTTTCATTCTGGCAAACTAATTTATGGTAAATTGGGAGGTAAACAAGTGATTGCCATGCAAGGTCGATTCCATTATTATGAAGGTTACACGATGAACGAAATTGTATTTCCTGTGAGAGTAATGAAGATGCTTGGCATAACAAACCTTCTTGTTTCTAATGCCGCTGGAGCGATTAATACCAGTTTCAAAAAAGGGGAATTGATGCTCATTACTGACCATATCAACTTACAATCTAATGCTTTGATTGGGGCTAATATTCCTGAACTTGGTACTCGATTTCCCGATATGAGCGAACCCTATTCTAAAAAATTGAATCACATTTCAAGAAAAATTGCCGAAACAAACCAGATTAAACTTCACGAAGGAACGTATGTATCTGTTCAAGGACCAATGCTAGAAACCGCTGCGGAATATCGCTATTTGGACAGAATTGGAGCAGATGCCGTAGGAATGTCAACAACTCCTGAAGTAATTGCCGCTAACCACATGGGATTGCCAGTTCTTGCTATCTCTGTATTGACAGACGAATGCGATTACAACAACCTAAAACCTGTAGATATCTCAGAAATAATTGCAGTGGCAGGAAAAGCTGAAAAGAAACTTTCGGTTCTTTTTGAAGGAATTGTAGCTTCAATTTAAACATAAATTGAGATGAGTATAGTTCAAAAAAATTTGTAAAAAGAAGTACTTTTGAAAAAAACTAGTTTGGCAGGTATCTACATCCATATTCCTTTTTGCAAAAAAGCTTGTGTGTATTGCGATTTTCATTTTTCTACCTCTATGAAAAATAAAACGGAACTCATAGCTTGTATCAACAAAGAGCTGAAAGCTAAAAAAGAATATTTGGACACCAACTCTATCCAAACCATTTACTTTGGAGGAGGAACTCCCAGTGTTCTCAATCAAGAAGAATTGACGAGTATTTTAGCTACAATTCATCAAGAATATACCGTAGATAAATCAGCCGAAATAACCTTAGAGGCAAATCCAGATGATTTAACTCCCGAAAAGCTTGCAATTATTAAGCAAAGTGGCGTGAATAGATTGAGTATAGGAATTCAGTCGTTCGTAGCTAGAGATTTAGCTTTTATGAATCGTTCTCACACTATTCTGCAAGCTACCAATGCCATAAAACAAGCCAAAGAAATAGGGTTTGATAACATAACTATTGATTTAATTTACGGAATTCCAAACCTCACAGAGCTGGAGTGGAAACGAAATATAAAAAAAGCTATCGAGCTAGATGTAAATCATATTTCTGCCTATTGCCTCACTTCAGAAGAGAGAACCGCGATGCACCATGATATTGCGAAAGGAAAATATGAATTGCCAAGCGAGGATGTTACTACCGAACAATTCACTACTTTGATAAGCACTCTGGAAGAGCATGGATACGAGCAATACGAAATATCCAATTTTAGTAAAAAAGGTCATAATTCTAAGCATAACTCTTCGTATTGGAAACAAACTCACTTTTTGGGCGTTGGACCTTCGGCTCATAGTTTTAATGGAAAAACAAGAAGATGGAATGTATCTAACAATGGGCGATACATAAAAGGAGCAAATGAAAATAACTGGTTAGCCGAAGAGGAAATACTGGATGAACCGACCCGATACAATGAATACGTAATGACCTCATTGCGTACAAGCTGGGGAATTGACAGTCAGTTTCTAAAAGCTAATTTTAGTTCACAACTTGTGACCCATTTTATAAAAGAAAGCAAACGATTTATTCTCGACAACTCCCTCATTCAGAAAGGAAACTTTTTTACCCTTTCGCAATCAGGAAAACTACTTGCAGACAGAATCGCTAGTGAATTATTTTGGGTGGAGTAAAATCTTTCTAAAATTATATCCCATTCCCCCTGCTCTATTTTCCCTCTATCACGAATTCAACTTTAATTCCAAAAGATTGCTTATTTTAGCTTATCAGGCTTCTATTATTCTATTTTAAGAAAAACACCATCATGAAAAAAATTCAACTTATTTCTATTTCACTCTTCGTGCTTTTGACAGCTCAATTCACTTTTGGTCAGTCGAAGAAAGACGAAAAACCTAATTTATCTAGTACTCTCGAAGGATTTAAATTTAGAAGTATCGGACCAGCTTTTATGTCCGGTAGAATTGCCGACATAGCAATTGATCCTAAAAATGAAAATACTTGGTATGTGGCTGTTGGATCGGGAGGGGTTTGGAAAACAACCAATGCCGGAACCACATGGGAAGCCATAACCGAAAACTTACCATTTTACTCAACAGGTTGTATTACAATTGATCCTAACAACAATAGTTCTATTTGGTTAGGAACAGGAGAAAATGTTGGTGGCAGACATGTTGGTATTGGCCATGGAATTTACCACAGTAAAGATGGAGGAAAATCATGGAAAGATATGGGATTGAAAAAGAGTGAACACATATCAAAAATAATTGTTCATCCCACCAATCCCAATATTATTTGGGTTGCTGCCCAAGGACCTCTTTGGAGTTCGGGCGGAGAAAGAGGACTTTACAAAACTATTGATGGTGGGAAAACATGGAAAAACACCTTAGAAATAAACGAATGGACAGGAGCTACTGATTTGGTGATTGATCCTAAAAATCCAAATGTATTATATGCTGCGACATGGCAAAGACATAGAAATGTAGCTGTACTGATGGGTGGAGGGCCTGGCTCTGGTATTTACAAAAGTGTAGATGGCGGAAACACATGGAATAAAATTAACAAGGGCATTTCAGGAGAAAACAAAGGAAAAATTGGATTAGCAATTTCGCCAATGGATTCGGATGTACTCTATGCAGCAGTAGAACTAGAGAAAAGAAAAGGAGCTATATACAGAACTGAGAACAAAGGAGAGAACTGGAGCAAAATGTCTGAAACTGTATCTGGTGGAACTGGGCCTCATTATTATCAGGAATTGGTAGCTTCTCCCTTCGAGTTTGATAAAATATACTTGATGAATGTGAGGATGCTTGTATCTGAAAATGGTGGAAAAACATTCTATACAATGTCAGAAAAAGAAAAACACTCTGACAATCACTCTTTGACTTTTAAAAAAAATGACCCCAATTACATGCTCGTAGGGACGGATGGAGGGATTTACGAATCCTTTGACCAATCTAAGCATTGGAAATACATAGGAAATCTTCCTATTACTCAATTCTACAAATTAGCTGTGGATGATGCTCTTCCATTCTACAATATTTACGGAGGAACTCAAGACAACAACACGCAAACTGGACCATCTAGAACCGTGAGATCAGCTGGAATTACCAATTCAGATTGGGAAGTTATATTGGGTGGCGATGGTCATCAACCAGCTACAGAACCCGGAAATCCAAATATTGTGTATGCTCAATGGCAACAAGGAAATATCAATAGAATCGACAGAACAAACGGAGAAACCGTATACATCAAACCACAAGCAGGTGCGAATGAACCCAAATTACGTTTCAATTGGGATTCACCTATTCTGATCAGTCAACACGATCCAAAAAGGATTTATTTTGGTTCGCAAAAAGTATGGAAATCAGAAAATCGTGGAGATAGCTGGAAATCTATTTCAGGAGATTTAACAAAAGACCAAGAAAGATTCGCTCTCCCGGTAATGGGGAAAACACAAAGCATTGATAATGCATGGGACGTATATGCCATGTCAACATACAATACAATTACTTCCCTAGCTGAATCCAAATTAAATGAAAACATATTGTATGCCGGAACGGACGATGGAATTATTCAAAGCACCAAAGATGGTGGAAAAACATGGACTAAAACGAATGTTGAGAGTCTTCCAGGAGTTCCTTCTTCGGCATTTGTTAACGACATAAAAGCAGATTTGTATGACGAACATACGGCATACGTTGTGTTGGACAATCATAAATTTGGAGATTATTCTCCTTATATATATATGACAAAAAATGGAGGAAAGACTTGGGAATCTATTTCAAATGGGATTCCAGAAAATACAATAACATGGAGGATTGTACAAGACCATAAAAAACAAAACATATTGTTTTTAGGAACCGAATACGGTGTATATGTTAGTTTGAATCAAGGGAAAAACTGGAACAAATTTTCAACAGGAATCCCAACCATACCTGTGAGAGATTTGACAATACAAATAAGAGAAAATGACTTGGTGATAGCTACTTTTGGTAGAGGGTTTTATATTCTTGATGATTATAGTGCTTTGCGCGAAATTAATGAAAAGAGCATTTCGGAAAATGCCCTATTATTTGCACCCCGAAAAGCTCTTCAATACAATCAAATGAGAGGAGGAACAAGCTCAGGAGGAAGTTCAAGTTATGTAGCAAAAAACCCTCCTTACGGAGCAGTAATTACTTATTATTTGAAAGAAAGTTTTGTTTCAAAAAAAGCCGCTCGTCAAAAATCTGAACTCCCAGAGAAATTGAACAATGGACTTTTGGAAAAACTAAAAAAGGCTGGCTACTTAAATTCAGAGAGCATTTTGGATGAAGACACAAAGACTTTGGCAAAAAGAGCTGACGTTAAAAAAGAGGAAATTGATGAGTTAAAAACTTACTTAGAATCTTCAAAAACAAAAGACATTGTATTTCCTGGATGGGAAAAGCTAGATGCTGAAAAACAAGAATCAAAAGCTTCTGCCATCCTAATAGTTAAAAATAGTAATGGTGAAATCGTAACTCAATTACAAGGTCCTTTGACAAAAGGAATGAACCAAGTGAACTGGAATTTAATGGAAAAAACACCAACATTGACAATGAATTCAAGGAATAGAGACATATATAAACTAGCTGAACCAGGAAGTTATAACATAACCCTGTATCAAAGAATTGAAGGAAAGTTAACACAAATTGCTGGGCCAAAAACTTTGGAAGTAGAAAGAATCAGAAAAGGAACTCTCACCAATCCAATGACACATGAACAAACTAAGCACGAAGAGGAAATTATTGCTTTCACCAAATTAGTCAATCGATATTCGCACCAGTTTGGTAAAGCAAACAAAAAGTTAGAGACATATAAAAACAATTTGGAATACTTGACCACAAACAACCAAAAGTTAACTAACCAAGTTTATGAGTTGATCAAACTAAAGAACCAATTGAATATTGAATTAAATGGAAGTCCATCGAAAAATGAAGTAGGTGAGAAAACTGAGGTGAGTATCACAAATCGATTATGGAAGGCACGAGGACCTGTAAATTCTTATGGAGCTTCGGCTTTGCACATGGAAAGTTTGTGGATTGCTAAAGCTTTATTCAATGAGTTACAACCTAAAATGGATGCTTATTTAAATCTAATTGAAAAATTGGGAACAGAACTTCAAAAAGCTGGAGCACCCGAAGTTTTGGATTAGATTTTTTTTTGTAGTGAATAATCTTTAAAACTGAACAAAAGGATTGTTTCTAATCAAATCCATTTAACTTTGCGTAAATATTAGATACCATGCACACAATTTACTCAGAAAACTGGAAAGATTACGAATTACTAGATGCCGGACACGGAAAAAAGCTAGAAAGATGGGGTAGTACTCATACAATTCGTCCTGACAGAAACGCCTATTTTCCTGCAGTATTATCCGAAGATGAATGGAGAGAAAAGGTTGATTTTGAATTCATAGAAACTACTTCCACTTCGGGAGAGTGGATAAAAAGAAATCCTTACGCAGAAGACGAATGGCAAATTAAATTTGGAAAAGCTGTTTTTAATCTAAAAATCACAAACTTCAAACACGTGGGACTTTTTCCAGAGCAACAAACAAACTGGGAATACATTCAACAAAAAGTACAAAAAGACCATAAACTACTGAACTTATTTGGCTACACTGGAGCTGCTTCAGTCGTTGCAAAACTAAATCATGCCGAGGTGTTTCACTGTGACAGTGTGAAAAACGTAATCAATTGGGGAAAAGAAAACATGGAATCCTCGGGTGTAGATGACATAAAGTGGGTGCTAGAAGATGCTTTGAAATTTGCCCAACGAGAATCAAAAAGGGGAAACAAATACAGAGGAGTAATCATGGATCCGCCAGCTTTTGGCATTGGTGTAAAAAAAGAAAGATGGAAATTGGAAGATAAATTCCAAGAACTACTGAAATCGACTAAAGAACTAATTGAGCCAGGAGGATTTATCATCATAAACACCTATTCGCCAAAACTAGATGCAAAGGAAATAAAAAGAACTGCAAGTACTATTTTTCCGACCCAGAAAGTAGAAGTTTCAAGACTTTCTATGAAAACTACGACTGGAAAAAGATTGGATTTTGGAGAATTAACTAGGATTACTTTTTAAAGTATTTCTTATTTTTAATTCTATTGATTCTAACCTTCTGAATCATTTACGCAAGTCATATCTGCCTTAGCAAGTGAGGCAAAGAGCGATAATTGAATTAATCGTTGCCGAACAAGTGCCTAAATACTTCTTCTATTTTTCCTACTTGAATGAGTTCTATGTCAAAATCAGTTTGCTTCACTCCTTTGTTATATTTGGATATAATCATTTTCTCAAACCCGAGCTTTTGTGCTTCTGTAATTCTTTGATCAATATGCGAAACTGGCCTTATTTCACCTGTAAGCCCAACTTCACCTGCTAGAGCAATTTCCTTGCTCACCGGCATATCTACATTAGAAGACAATACAGCTGAAACAACAGCTAAATCAATGGCTGGATCATTCACTCGGATTCCACCAGTTATATTCAAAAACACATCCTTAGCACCTAATTTGAAGCCACATCGTTTTTCAAGAACTGCAAGCAACATATTCAATCTTTTGGTGTCAAATCCTGTTGTGGTTCGCTGTGGATTTCCATAAGCTGCTGTACTCACAAGAGCCTGAACCTCAACAAGCATAGGACGCATTCCTTCCATTGTAGATGCAATTGCAACTCCACTCAATGCTTCGGCATTGTTATTTAGCAAAACATCAGATGGATTGAGTACAGGAACTAATCCTCCTGTTTGCATTTCGTAAATCCCTAATTCATTAGTACTTCCGAATCTATTTTTGGTAGTTCTTAGCAACCTGTAAATATGGTTTCTATCTCCTTCAAATTGCAAAACCGTATCGACCATATGTTCCAAAACTTTAGGACCAGCAATACTTCCATCTTTTGTTATATGTCCTATTATAAAGACCGAAGTTTGAGTTTCTTTGGCAAATTTCATCAAATCTCCCGTACATTCTCTAATCTGCGAAATACTTCCTGGGGAAGAATCCAAATAATCCGAATGTAAGGTTTGGATTGAATCTACAATTAAAATATGAGGCTGAAATTCCTCGATGTGTGAAAATATATGTTGAAGCTTCGTCTCGTTTAACAAGAAACAATTTTCTGAGGTCTGCCCTATTCTATCGGCTCTCATTTTCACTTGTTTCATACTTTCTTCGCCCGAAACATACAAAACTCTAGCTTTGGAATGTTGCAGCGCCATTTGGAGCATTAACGTAGATTTACCAATTCCTGGCTCTCCACCAAACAAAACGAGAGATCCATGTACCAGTCCACCTCCGAGTACTCTGTTTAATTCTGTATCTTTAAAAATAATTCGGTTGTGTTTCTCATCCGAAACATCACCTATTGCAACAGGTTTTGAAATTCTCTTTGTTGTAGGACCCGTGGAAAAAAGCTTTTTTTCATTTTTAGACACTACTTCTTCCACAAATGTATTCCACTCGGCACATGACGGACATTTCCCTACCCATTGTGGAGATTGAGCTCCACAATTTTGACAGAAATATGATTTTTTCACTTTTGCCATATTATTTATTTCGTTGTTTTGGGAAGTTCATTTTCTGCATCCATCACATTGAATTTTACATCAATAGCGAACAAGGATGCAACTCCCAACACAACTAAAAATGCGGTAGTAACTACCCAAGAAAGAATAGTAAAACTAGAGGCTAATTCTTCGTTGTATCCAAAATAAACAAGGGCTGCTGTTATAAAAAGTGGGTACAATCCAATTCCACCAGGCGTAATAGCTATAGCTGCTGCTCCCACTACAAATGAAACCATCAATTCTTTGATTCCAATTGATTCCATTCCATCTAAACTAAGAGCCATTAACCACATCATCAGTATATAAGTAAACCAAATAAATAGAGTATGAAAAATAAATGCCATTCTCTTTTTCATAGTAAAAATAGTTTTAACACCTTCCAGCATTCCTTTTAACTTTTCTATAAAAAATCCTCTTATTTTTTTTGAAACAATCAATGCTATACCTCCTAATAAAACTAGTCCGACAATTGCATAAAGCAAATACGAATTACCTGTTTCTCCATCTGTTTTTGTAAATCCCTCTATTACTTCATTTCCTACCAACAAAGACGTTCCAAAAGTAATCCCTAGTAACATTATCACATCAATTATTCTTTCTGCCACCACAGTTCCAAAAACTTTGTCAAACGGTAAATTTTCTTTTTTTGATAAAAACCCAGGCCTTCCAATTTCTCCACTTCTAGGAATTGTAAAATTAAGGACGTAACCTATCATTGTTGAATGATAAAGGTTTACCAATTTTGGTTTATACCCCAAAGGCTCCATTAAAAACTGCCATCGGTAAGCTCTGCTCATGTGACCCAACCAAGCAGTAACCAATGCTAAGAATACCCAAAAATAATTGGCACTTGCAAATGCTTTTGGAATTCCTGCTTTTCCTTCTGGCGAAAGATTAGAATAAAAATACCAAGTAAGGTAAACCCCTATTCCAAGTGGCAATATAATTTTTAAGATTTTAAATATGCTCTTTTTCACGGTCTTTAATTTCATCAAAGATAAGATTATCTGAGAATTATTATTTCATAAAAATCTATAAAACCCAACCGTTGCTAAAAATAGAGCTTATACAATGCTACTGGAAAAAATCCTCTTTGATAATTAGTTTTAATTTGGCCCGATGAAGCTTGATATCCCTGAATAAATATATTCTTTTGGTTTGTAATATTTTGAATATCTAGCATAAATTCATGAGATATGTTTTTCTGATTCCATCTCATCCCAACCTTAAAATCTAATCTAAAATACCCTTGGTATCTATCAGAAAAGGCAATATTCCAATCTCTCACTTCGCTTAACTGAGCATTGGATGCATCCAAGTCAATAGGAGTAAATGGCTTTCCTCCAGCATAAGTCATTCTTCCGTCAAAAGTTAGTGTTACATTTTTCTTTAGTTCAAATTCTTTCCCAGCAAGGGCATTGAACACATATTGGTTATTAAATGCTGTATTTCGTTCTACTCCATCGCTTCCCTTAAATTTGGAATCGAAAATAGAAGTAGTTACAAGGAAATAATAACCTTTAGAAAGAAATTTCTCAAACGTAATTTCAATTCCATAATTCATGCCAGTTCCCTCGTTTACCAATCCCGTTTTATTCGGCAAGGTGAAATCAGCTCCTTCGTTCAACATCGAAAATGAATTACTTGCAGTATCCACAGGAACATTGTAAATGTATTGAAAGTAGGTTTCGAGTTTTAGTCGTGTGTTTAGCCCAATATTTCTCTCGTAGCCAATTACATTGTGAATACTTCTAGAAAAATCAAGAGATTTATTAGGAGTTGACGAACCTGAATTTTCCAAATCCTTCACGAAATAAACAGAGATTGGTTGAGTTTGACTGTGCATACCAAAACCATAGGTGAATTTGTTTTTGTTATTTAACTCATATCTCAGCCCAAGTCTTGGCTCCAAACTTGTAGATTTAGATAGGTTAAAATATTGACCTTGAACACCTATGTTGGCTGTCAATTTTTCATTAAAATGATGCCTCCAGGTAAAATATGCCTGACCCAAACTTGCTTCACCTTGAAATCGCAATGTTTCAATAAATTCATTTTGCCTTTTATTACTATCTACAAAATCCAAAGTATTGATTCGCCAAATGACACCTGCATTCCAATTGTTTCGAACATTTATTTTTTTGTTTAATTTGAAATGAACCACATAATTGGATAAAACTCGATCGAATACAGCGACTTTAGAAACTTTAGTTCTCTCAAATCCTGTAGAATCTAAATCACCGGCTGACCTAGTTCCTGTTGCAACTATTGATAGTTTTGAGAACAAAGTAGAATTAAAAAAATACTTGTGTGTCACACCCAAAACTCCAGTTTGACTTCTAAATTGAGCTTCTTGGTTTTCATCTGCAAATAAATTGGTATTGGAAGTATCCAATTCGTAATCAATAAAACTTATTCCTCCAATTCCAAAAACCGAAAAAGTTCCCATTTTCTTTGTTGGAAGATTCACTTTAAAAGTTATATCTTGATATTCAGGAATCGATGAACCAGTTCCAAGATCCACACCTATTTGCTGAAAAATTCCAAGCGTTGAATACCTATAATTGAACATATAAGAAGCTCTCCCTCTTTTTTTAAAAGGACCTTCGGAACCTAATTCAAATCCATTTACTCCTACCTGAAAAAGATGCTCATAACTATCGTTATTCCCCTCTCTTAATTGCAAATCAAAAACTCCCGACAAAGCATTACCGTACTCCGCAGACCAGGCACTCGTCATAAATTCAGAATTCTTCAAATTATTCACATTCAGCATACTAATTGGCCCTCCTGTGGTCCCGATAGTCGAAAAATGATTGGGACTAGGAATATCAACTCCTTCTAGTCTCCACAAAACTCCCGTAGGGGAATTACCTCTAATAATCACATCGTTTCTATCGTCCGATGAACCACTTACACCGGCATAGTTTTGGGACATTCTTGCTGGATCTTGCAAAGACCCAGAAAAACGAGTGGCCTCATCTATTGACAGAGTTCTTGAGCTCACCGTATTCATTTTATTAATGTTTTCTCGTTTGTCAGCTTCACCTCGAACGACAAACTCTCCCAATTGATTGAATTTTTCACTCAACGCTATGCTTACGTTTAGGTCTTTTGCAGACAACACTAATAAGTTTGGTATTTCTCTGGTTTCATATCCCAAATAACTGACTCTAACTGTGTGTCTTCCTGTCGGTACATTTTCTAATCTAAACTCACCATTTATATCTGAGGTTGTTCCTATCAGCGGTTCGCTTCCGACCAACACTATATTCACTCCAATTAATGTTGCCTGTGATGTTTTGTCTATTACAGATCCTTTAATGACAGAGGTGAGCTGCTGCGAAAAGCCCACAGAAACAAACATTACAAACAATACTAACAACTTTAATTTCATGTGATTACATTTATCAATCTGACACAAAATTAGGGCATCTGAAGTTAATATTACTTGATATTTGTCAAGAATTACTTTTTAAGCGAGATTTCCTCAATCTACTTAGTGATTCTGCAGTAATTCCTATAAAACTAGCCAAATGTTTTAAGGGAACTCTATTTACTAAATCTTTGTTGTTTAACTCAAATTCAGTGTATTTCTGATCCGCCTTGAGGTTTGCAGTGGAGTTTGTCATAGAAATCAAATTAGCCAAAGCTCTTTCAACCATCAATCGACCTAACTTTTCTAGCATGTGAGATTCATTATAGCTTTCCAACAGTTTTTCATAAGGCAAAAAAATTATTTTTGTAGGCTCAATTGCCTCTAATCCTAATTTGCAATTGTTACCTGTCATCAAACTTTCGTAATCTGTAAAGAAATCATTCTCTTTCATGAACGATACATTCACCTCTACTCCATCCTTTAATGAATAAACTCTGAACAATCCTTCACAAATAAAGTAGATTCCCGAACATTTTTGTTGAGTGGTTAATATAGACTCCTTTTTCTCATACTCCTCATACCTAACATGAGGCACAATCATTTGCACATCTTTGTCATTTAAAGAAACGAATTGTTTAGTAAAATCGACAAATATCTCTAGTTCTCGTTCCATAATTAAATATAAAAAAACTCCATTTACTTCAGTAAATGGAGTTTGTAATTTTGCTTAAAATGCAATTATTTAACCACGATTAGTTTCTTTGTTACCACTTTATTCTCTGAATTAAATCGAATGAGGTAAACTCCTTCCGAAAAACTATTTATGTCTATTGTAGTTTGTTCAGTTTGTGAGGAAATTAGAGAAGAATGAACCATATTTCCGGAGCTATTAAAAATGGCCATTTTTACGTTTTCCATTTCACTTTCCAAAATAGAGATGTTTAAAAACCTATTCGCAGGATTTGGATAAACCACAATGGACGAAGCTAAACTTTCTTCTTCTAGTCCTGTGCAGTCATTTACTATCACTTGAATTGAATTTGAACTATCGCACAAACCAAAAGTACCTTTTACGGTGGCAATATAAGTTCCTGGAGCAGAATAAATGTGAGATGCATTTGGTACACTAGAAGTAGTTCCATCTCCATAATCCCAGTCGTATGTAATGGCATTGGAACCAGTCATACTAAAATAAATTGCGCTACCCAAGCAAACCAATGTAGGGTTTGCATTGGCCGTAACATTAGGTATTTGATTATTTGTTATGGTAACATAAGCAGTATCACCGATACAGTTTGCGTTACTTGCTACTCCCCAATATTGAGTTGTAGCAGTGGGCGAAACAGAAACTGTTTGAGTAGCTCCTCCTGAACTCCAAGCATAAGAAGTACCGCCATTAATCGAAAGAGTTATAGAGCTACCATCACAAATTGTGGTATCTCCTGGTGAAATAGTGGTTGTTGGATAATCTCTTACAGTCAATGTTTTTACTATACTATCAGAACCACACCCATTATCTACTTTCATTTTTATGGGATACACTCCCGGTGTAGAAAAGAAAATTGTATTGTCCTCAAGATTAGAAGATGAAGGCAATCCAGTTGGATATGTCCAATAAATTGTACCACGACCGTTCAAAGTCCCGTCAAAAGCAACAGTATCTTGTTCGCATATTGCTAATGAAGTTTCTGTAAAACTAATTGTTGCTCCTGCGGTATCAACAACTATTGTTGAAATCAAACTATCATTAGAACATACACCTTCAAGGTAAAGAATAGTTTTATAAGTTCCAGCTGTTGCGTAAGAAACAGTTTGATTAATATTTGTGGAGAATGAAGGAGTACCTCCAGGAAAAAACCATTTCAAAGAATCGTAATTGGCTAATCCCGTAGCACTAAAACTTGTGCTTTGTCCTTGGCAAATTCTATTTCTAGTTACGTTTACAGTTCCTGTTGCTGGTAAATCTGTATATATTACTTTTATTCCCAAAGAAGTATTAATCGCGGCAACTCCAGTTGAACTTTGCCAAATCCCACCAGTTTTAACAAAAGTAGTGTTGACTCCACCGATCCTATTGTTTGCAGTAGTAATAACCAATGTATCGCCATTTCCGTATTCCAACTCTAAACCTGCCCAAAAATTTCCTGTAATGAAAGGTGGAGTTGTAAGGTAAACCTCATTGCTTACTCCAGCTACCAAACTATTTATTTTTATGGTGTCTGTGGATAAAATTGCTCCTGGACTTCCAGCATTATCATCGTAAATATTCACTACAAATGAAGAATTTGGTGTACCAGCATCTGCCTTAATTACAGGTAGAACAATTCTTTGAACTGAATTTGAAGCACCCGACAAATTAAAGGGTTCTGCGTATCCTGTAATGTTAGCTCCATTATGACCTGGGTAATAACCCCATGTACCTAAAAGCTTATAAAAAATCATAGAGTCTAATGCATTGTCAAAATTGTACAAAGTATCGCAAAAACCTGGAGGTGTTGGAATTACCACAACACAGCCCAATTTGCTTAGAGAATCTTTCAAAGCAGCATTTTCAACTACCATCTTTACATCATACGTTCCTATAGCCGAATATCTTTTTACTGGATTTGTTTGAGTTGATGTGGTTCCGTCTCCAAAATCCCAAAACCATTTATATACAGCAGGAAAAGAAAGGGAAGTATCAGTAAGATAAACTGGGTAATTTGGATATACTGTGTCACAGCCCTTAAACCCTGGATTAAGCAATGAGTTGTATGGAAGACAAAAAGAACTGATTAAAGAATCTCCAAAATTTGGGTTTATGGTTTTTGCTATAATCTGCCCAGATCCAAAATCAGTAAGCGTGAATCTTCCGTTTGATCCACAAAAACCTTTACCCTGAAGGCCATCTCCCCATGAATCATATATGACAAACTCATAACAACCAGAGTCTAAACAAGCTGATTCCAAAATATTTTGAATCTGCTGAGTATAACCACTACCACTTAAAAAAACAATTCCATTGGTATCTCTCAAAAGCCAGGATATTTCTTGAGCACTACAATCTGTTGTAATATCCACGATAACTGAAAACTTATCCCTTGAAATAAAACTTTTGACAAAAAAATTATCCCCGGTAAACCCGTCATTTAGACTCCCATTAATAAGAGTAGAGTCAATCGAGATATTGAAATTATGATTTCCTGATGCTACTGTTAAAGCAGGCAGAGCAATTGTATCACATTCATAAGGAGGTATACTTCCAGACCAAAAATAAACATTTGGACTAACTCCATCGATATCATAATTTAGTCTTAAGCTAGTTAAAGTATCGAATCCATTATTACAAATTACAGCAAAACCTGGAATCAAATTAGTACAAATAGAATCTACTTGGAAAAATAAATTAGTAACTGCTGGATTTACTTGATTTGCCACTCCACAGTTTTGAGTTGTAGTGAGTGAATGCCTCGATCCACCTAAAGCCAAAACTGCTCTCATTCTAGAAACTTGATTTGGAGTAAAATCTGAGGCACAAGAACCATTTTGATATTGCATATAATTTTCTTTATTGTCTAATGGACAAACTGGAGTTGTACAAGCATTTCCTGAACCAACAATCGTGGGAGGTGTGTCACAACACAAATCACCAGAAGTAGCACAAGGACTGGTGACTGTGCAAGATGTTGTACTTTGAAAAGTATGATAAAGATTGAAATAATGCCCCATTTCATGAGTCAAAACTCTATTGTCATTTGTTGCAGACCATAGATTATAACCTTTTGTGCCAGAAATGTCATTCCCAGTTGCACTAAATCGAATTACAACACCATCCGATGCTGCTGGTCCTCCAGGAAATGTTGCATAACCTATTACACCACCGCCACCACCCTGGTAAATATTTGTTGTGCTTCTTATTTTGTTAACTACCCAAATATTTATGTATTCAGCAGGGTTCCATTGAACCATAGATTTCATAGATGCATCTGATCTCCATGTAGCACTATGATATACTCCACTATCCAAATAACCCTGAACTCCCGACATATCATGCCTTGTAATACCTGTAGTAAAATTGCCATTTGGATCTTTTCTAGCCAAACAAAATTCAATTTCTGCGTCTGCACCTAAAGGTCCTGTTTGTGCTATTCCTCCGTCAGCCCCATTTCTTCTAAAATCTCTATTCAATGCAGCTAGACATGAATAAATTTGAGCATTTGATATATTCGTAGAATCACCAACATTTTCACCTTCGTGCAAGACATGAAAAACAATTGGTACTGTATAAACAACTCCTCGGTTTACTCCACCAGAACGCGAGACAGAGGCGGTTTGAAGAATCTGTTGAGTATGCTGCTCAATAGATTGTCGGTTTAAACTATAAGCTGGATCAAATCTTTTTAGAAATTCATCCATGTAGTGAGAAGCACACTTTTCTCCATTGAAAGGAATAGTTTTTCCAGGAATTTGAGGGTAAGAATTACTTGGAGTCAATTGTGATTTAACCAACTGACTAAAAAGAATAAGTGTAATAATTATATATATTTTTTTCATAATGAAATTGTTCTGATTAAAGTACGCTATTTTTTTTTCTTGGTTGCTTTCTTAGTTATAAATTGGTTAGCTTTTTAATTTTGATTTAAGTAGCTTTATGGAATCACGTAATTTGGCTGCTTCAACAAAATCAAATTCTTTGGCAGCTTTTTCCATAGCTTTTTGGGTCATTTTAATATTTTCCTCGATCTGTGATGTTGTCAAATATTCAACTTCATCTTCGGCAGCGAGAGTTGGAGTTTTTTCAAGATTATTTTCAAATTTATACGGTGTATTTTCCGAATTCTTTTTAATTGGCCTTGGTACTTGGTTGTGCTTTTTGTTGTACTCCATCTGAACCCCTCTTCGTCTTTCCGTTTCATCAATTGTTCTTTGCATGGAATTTGTCATTTTATCCGCATACATAATCACTCTTCCGTTCACATTTCTTGCTGCTCTACCCACCGTTTGTACCAAAGCTCTTTCCGACCTTAAAAAACCTTCTTTGTCTGCATCTAAAATAACAATTAAAGACACTTCTGGCAAATCCAATCCTTCTCTCAATAAGTTTACACCCACCAAAACATCATAAACTCCCTTTCGTAAATCCTGAATAATTTCAATTCTATCAAGGGTATCCACATCTGAGTGAATGTATCGGCTTCTCACCCCTACTTTTTCCAAATACTTTTGGAGTTCTTCAGCCATTCTTTTGGTAAGAGTTGTGGCCAAAACTCTTTCATTTTTTGCGATAGTTTTATGTACTTCTTCTAGTAAATCATCAATTTGGTTTTTACTTGGCCTTACTTCAATGATTGGATCCAACAATCCAGTTGGTCTTATTAATTGCTCTACAAAAACACCTTCTGCTCTTTCCATTTCGTAATCTGCTGGTGTTGCCGAAACGTACAAAGTTTGTTTCGTAATCTGTTCAAACTCTTCAAATTTTAGTGGCCTGTTATCCATTGCAGATGGCAATCTAAAGCCATATTCTACCAAGTTTATTTTTCGAGATTTATCTCCACCATACATTGCTCTTATTTGCGGTAAAGTAACATGACTTTCGTCTATCACCATCAAAAAATCATCTGGAAAATAATCAAGCAAACAGAAAGGCCTAGAACCCGCTACTCGCCCATCAAAATATCGTGAATAATTTTCTATTCCTGAGCAATAACCCAATTCTCTAATCATCTCCAAATCTAAAGTCACTCTTTCTTCCAAACGGTTTGCCTCCAAGTGCTGCCCCCCCGCTTTAAAAGACTCAGTTCTTTCTACCATATCAGCTTGAATATCGTGAATAGCCCCTTGAATTGTGTCTTTACTCGTTACAAAAATATTTGCTGGATAAATACTGTACTCGTCAAATTTCTCGATTCTACGGGCTGTGTCATTCTCAATGGTTTCAATTTCTTCTATCTCATCTCCCCAGAATCCAATTCGCAACGAAAAATCGGCATAAGGTAAATTAATATCTACCGTGTCGCCTTTTACTCGGAATGTTCCTCTCTCAAAATCCAATCCTGCTCTTGAGTATAAATTATCTACCAATTGAGCCAAAAATGTATTTCGAGTCACTACCAGCCCTACATTTATTTGAAGAATACTATCTTTAAAATTAGTTGGGTTTCCAATTCCATAAATACACGAAACAGAAGAAACTACAATTACATCTTTCCTTCCAGACAACAATGCAGAAGCTGCACGTATCCTAAGTTTTTCAATTTCATCATTGATAGATAAATCTTTCTCAATGTATGTTCCGGTGGTTGGCAAATACGCTTCTGGCTGATAATAATCGTAGTAAGATACAAAATACTCTACCCTATTTTCTGGAAAAAAATTCGTGAATTCTTCAAACAACTGGGCGGCCAAAGTCTTATTGTGAGACAAAACCAAAGTTGGTTTATTTGTCTCCTGAATTACATTTGCAACAGTAAATGTTTTACCCGAACCGGTCACCCCCAAAAGGACTTGACTTTCAACTCCTGAGTTCACGCCTTCCACCAATTCTTTTATGGCTTTCGGCTGATCTCCAGTAGGTTTAAAGTCTGATGCTATTTTAAATTCCATTGATGTGATTCGGTTTTATTCTAATGTGTCAACTCTTTAAAAACATTCTCAAGTTTCTGTGTTTCCTTTTGAAGAGAAAGCACCAAAAGTCCTTTACTACCAGCAAACTTTGAAATTTCAGCTCTCAAATCTTCAGGCTGTGTAGATATTATTTCCCATTCGTTCTCATTCAATTGCTTCACTTTACTCACCCCTACTATCTGTTTCAATTCAGTTTTGGAAACGGGTTTATCAAACTCAACTTTGACAATTTGCCTATTCGAGTTGGCATTCATAATTTGACTAGCGTCTTTATCTACCAGTAAGTTGCCTCTATTTATTATGACAATTCGGTCGCATATTGCCTCTACTTCTTGCATGATATGCGAAGAGAACATCACTGTTTTTTCTTTTCCAATTTTTTTTATTACTTCACGAATATCTGCCAATTGGTTTGGATCCAATCCACTTGTTGGCTCATCCAGAATAAGTACATTGGGTTCATGAATCAAAGCCTGAGCCAATCCAACCCTTTGCTTGTAACCTTTGGACAGCTCCCCTATTTTTTTGTTTTGTTCCAATTCCAAACCAACCAGATCAACTACATTGGCTACCTTTTCTTTTTTCTTCGACAACTTGTGAAGACCTGCTATAAAATTCAAATATTCTTTCACATACATATCCAAATACAATGGATTATGTTCTGGTAAATACCCCACTTTTTTTCTTATTTCGAGCGAATCTTCCAACACATCATAGCCGTCTACTATAACAGTTCCCGAAGTTGGTGGAATGTAACACGTGATAATTTTCATTAAAGTAGATTTTCCTGCTCCGTTTGGACCCAAAAAACCCAAAATCTCACCTTTGTTTACAGTAAACGAAATGTCATTCAATGCTTTTTGAAGCCCATATTCTTTTGTTACGTTCTTTATTTCTATTGACATGAAATGCGATTGATTTTAAATAATTCTTAAAAATAATGAAATTTAAAGCAACTATTGCTATTCCTCCTGAATTTCATTCGGATAAGAAATCGATTGAATGGGTTGTTTCAATTTGATAGGAATTGCATTACCTTTGAGTTCTAAATAAAAAAATTGAAAAAAGGACTTGTAATAAAATCAACAGGAAGCTGGTATTCTGTCAAACTATCCAACGGAACTATCATTCAGTGCAGGATAAAAGGAAAATTCAGGCTAAAAGGTATAGAGACAACAAACCCCGTAACTGTGGGCGATATTGTTTCGATAGAAATACAGGAAGATGACAACGGAATGATTGTAGAAATTGAGACAAGAAAGAATTACATAATCCGTAAATCGGTAAATCTTTCGAAAAAAGCACATATCATTGCATCAAATATCGACTTAGCTTTTTTGGTTGTAACTGTTAATTACCCAAAAACTTACCTCAATTTTATCGATAGATTTTTGGTGACTGCCGAAGCCTATCACATTCCTACAACCTTGGTTTTCAATAAAATTGATCTTCTCAATGACAATGAATTGAAAGAACTGAATAACTTGGTAGAAACATATTCCAAAATTGGATATTCGTGTATAAAAACTTCCGTTGAGAAAAACATAAATATTGAGGAAGTAAAAGCCCAAATGAAAAACAAAACTTCAGTTTTTTCTGGCAATTCAGGTGTAGGTAAATCTTCATTGATAAACCTTATTGACAATTCCCTTGATATCAAAACGAGTGACATTTCTGATTCTCATAACCAAGGCAAGCACACTACAACTTTTGCCGAAATGCATGAGCTGAAATTTGGCGGACACATTATTGACACTCCCGGAATTAAAGGCTTGGGAATTATTGATATAGAGCAAGAAGTCATTCATCATTATTTCCCTGAAATGAGAGCAATAATGAATGAATGTAAATTTAACAATTGTGTACACGTAAACGAACCGAAATGTGCTGTGAAAAAAGCAGTGGAAGAAGGTAATATAGCTGAATTTAGATATCAAAACTACCTGAATTTGTACTATGGTGACGAAAACCCTGGTTTTAGAGAAAGTCTGTATGCACCGAAATAAGAAGTTAGAAGTTAGAAGTTAGAAGTTAGAAGTTAGAAAATTCTACAAATTAGAGTCCACAAACTGGTTTCTTAAAATAATGTTTCAAACAACATGAGAGTATTAATGCAAAGAGTTTCGTAGGCTTCTGTCCACATAAATGGTGAAAATTTTTCCAATATAAAAAATGGGGTTTTGGTTCTATTGGGCATCGAAGACTCAGATTCACAAGAAGATATTAATTGGCTGGTAAGAAAAATAACCAACCTTAGGATTTTTGGTGATGAAGAAGGTAAAATGAATTTCTCCTTGAGTGAAATAAATGGTGAAGCGCTGGTGGTGAGTCAATTCACCCTTTTTGCTTCGACAAAAAAAGGAAACCGCCCTTCCTTTACAAAATCAGCTAAGCCCGAAATTGCAATTCCATTGTACGAACAATTTATAAAGTCACTCCAATCTGAAATTACTACAGAAGTTAAAACCGGAGTTTTTGGCGCTGACATGAAAGTACAATTAATTAATGATGGACCCGTGACAATTCTATTGGATACAAAAAACAAAGAATAAAAGCCTGCTTTTATTCAACATGAGCGACTGTTTGTAAAAACTACTGTTAAAAAATCAACTCCAAACTAAACCAACCAGATAAACTGAGGTAAACGTAAAATGCGTACAACAAAACACTCATTTTCATTCCTCGCCTATAATACAAAACCATCGAAACAATATTAATTGCCAAAAGATAAAGCCATGTTTCATGAACAAAATTGACCATGAGTATTGTTCCAGTTATACTAAAAACAGTGGTGAACGAATCTAAAAAAGGAAGTTGGGACTTAGTTTTTTTTGACAAGAAAAAACCAACCAAAACGGTAGTAAAAAAAGTGACTCCCAGAAAAATCAAATGAGTTAAAAGCGAATAACTATTTTCTCCATATTCTCCCCAATTGAACCATCCATAAATTGCTGTAAGAATATAAAAACCTTGTAAAAAAGACTCGGCAAAAATCTGTTTTACGTAGCATAAATAACCATAAAGAATCCCACCCAAGACCGCAAATACAAAGCAATACTCAACCTCTTTGATGTAGAGAATCGTATACAACAAGCCAAAATTTATTGCAAAAAACTCAACTGTAAAGTCACGTTTATTTGCCAAATTCCACTTATTTACTTCGGGCGATGAATTCAAACCTTATTTCTTTTCGTAAGTAACGTATGAAAAACCAAACTCATGTTTTTCGTCCTTTGGGTGAAAAATTTCGCTTGTTTTTTTCCATTTGGAAGAGTCATATTCTGGAAAAAATACATCAGCATCAAAAGAATGGTGGACATATGTGATGTACAATTTATCCAACAAATCATTCTCCAAAGCAGTTTTATAAATTTGCCCTCCTCCAATTACAAATGCTTCAGTTTCGTTATTTCTTCTTGCCAATTCCAGTCCTTCTTCAATGGAGTTTACTACATCACAATTGTCGGCAACAAAATCGCTGTTTCGAGTCACAATAACATTTGGCCTATCCGGCAAAGGTCTGTATTTATCAGGAATAGAATCGAAATTCTTTCTTCCCATAATCACATAATGCCCTTTGGTTGTATCAGAAAAATAACGCATATCATCACGCAAGTGCCAAATCAAATCATTGTCTTTTCCTATGGCTTCATTGGCAGCTTTTGCTACGATTAAAGATACTTTCATTCTGAAGATTTTTGTTTCTACAAACTTACAGAAATAACTATTAATAAAAATTTGGTTTTGCAATTTTATTCATTAGCCAATTACCGAATAGGAATCCAGAAAAATGAGCATCAAAACTCCCCACAAATTGCGTATATTTGCAACCAAATTTAAACCAAGCCAAATTTAGCATTACAATGAGCTTAGAATTATCTGAACAAGAAATATTTAGACGAGAAACTCGCACAAAATTAATAAACCAAGGAATTGAGCCTTATCCAGCTGCTCTGTTTCCAGTTGACACCCTCTCAAAAGAGTTAAAAGAAAACTACGAAGAAGGCAAACGGGTAATTATAGCAGGAAGATTGATGACAAAAAACATTATGGGGAAAGCATCTTTTTCCTCTATTCAGGATTCTGCAGGAAGAGTACAAGCCTATTTCAACAGAGATGAAATGTGCCCAGGAGAAGACAAATCTTTATACAATGATGTGTATAAAAAACTTTTGGATATTGGTGATTTCATAGGAATAGAAGGAACTCTTTTCACAACACAAGTTGGAGAAAAATCGATAAATGTTGAAAAAATGACTTTGCTAAGTAAGTCATTGAAGCCTTTGCCAATGCCAAAAACTGACAGCGAAGGAAAAGTACACGATGCCTTTACAAATCCTGAATTGCGTTACCGTCAGCGATACGTAGATTTGGTAGTAAACCCTCAAGTAAAAGAAGTATTTATCAAAAGAACTAAAATGTTCAATGCAATGCGTAATTTCTTTAATGACGCTGGATACTTTGAAGTTGAAACACCTGTACTTCAGCCTATTGCTGGAGGAGCAGCAGCTCGACCTTTTATCACTCACCACAATAGTTTAGATATTCCGTTGTACATGAGAATTGCTAACGAATTGTACCTTAAACGATTGATTGTAGGTGGTTTTGATGGTGTGTATGAGTTTTCAAAAAACTTCAGAAACGAAGGAATGGACAGGACTCACAATCCTGAATTTACAGCCATGGAAATTTATGTAGCCTATAAAGACTACAATTGGATGATGGATTTTACTGAAAAACTACTCGAAAATGTAGCAACAGAAGTAAATGGAACAACAGAAGCTACTTTTGGCGAGCACAAAATAAATTTTAAAGCTCCCTACAAGCGAGTTACAATGAGGCAATCTATCATAGATTTTACTGGATTTGACATCAAAGGAAAATCTGAAGATGAATTGAGAGCAGCTGCAAAAGGAATGGGAATAGAAGTAGATGAAACAATGGGAAAAGGAAAACTCATTGATGAAATCTTTGGAGAAAAGTGCGAAGGAAACTACATTCAACCAACTTTCATTACGGATTATCCAAAAGAAATGTCGCCACTTTGTAAAGTGCACAGAGAAGACTCTGAATTAACAGAGAGATTCGAATTGATGGTGTGCGGGAAAGAAATAGCAAACGCATACAGTGAGCTGAACGACCCAGTAGATCAGAGAGAAAGATTTGAAGAGCAATTGAAACTTGCAGCTAGAGGAGATGACGAAGCAGGCGAGTTTATCGATAATGATTTCTTGAGAGCTTTGGAATATGGAATGCCACCAACTTCGGGTCTTGGAATAGGAATGGATCGACTTATCATGTTCTTAACGAATAATCAATCTATTCAAGAAGTTTTGTTTTTTCCTCAAATGAGACCTGAAGTAAAACAAAAGAAACTAGAATTGGCTGACAACGAAAAAGCAATTTTTGATGCAATCAAAGCTCAAAAAACTATGGAGCTAAATGCTTTGAAAAACTCATTGGAATTGAGTAACAAACAATGGGACAAAGGAATGAAAGCGCTTACAAAGCTAGGACTGGTAAAAGTTACCAAAACAGATGATACACTTATCGTAGATTACATAGAAAACTAATGGAAGAACACAACGAACACACCGATCTGCAGAACGAAGACCTGAGAGATATGATGACTCACATTCTTCAATCTTCCTGGGGAATGGTGGAAGTAAAAGAAGAGCACGATCCTGTTGAATACGATTGGTACGTTTCTACTATAATCAAGATTTTTGAGAGAGGAAAGCACACGATTGACGTAGGAAATTTCCTTATGGAACAAGAAACCAAAATAAAAGAAGCAAGTGGCGACAGAGATAAAAATCACGACATTGCTAACAAACTAAGTTTTGTGTACCACAAACTGAACACTAAAGATTGGACTAAAGAAGACAAATAACAATTAAAACCAAAAAGAAAATGAAACACTTAATCATAACAATTTCTGCAGCTTTATTTTTAGCAACTTGCGGAACAGAACCAAAATCACAAGAAGGATGTGAAGAAGGATGTAAAAAAGAAAATTGCGAACATGAAAAAGGAGAAAAATCTTGTGCGGCTGATTGCAAAAAAGATTGTTGTTCCAAAAAAGAGACAAAACTTAAAATTGGAGATACAAACCCTGCACTCGAAAACAAATTAATGGATGTTTCTGGCGAAGAAATTTACATCGAAGAATTAGGAAAAAAGAACGGAACTTTATTGATTTTTTCTTGCAATACTTGCCCGTTTGTATTTGGAAATGGCGAAAAATCACAAGGATGGGAAAATAGATACAATGACATCCAAGCAATGGCAACCAAACTAGAAATAGGTTTTGCTTTGATAAACTCTAACGAAGCAAAAAGAAGCGGAGAAGACTCTTTTGACAACATGATTTTACATGCAAAAGAAAGAGGATACAATGGAATTAAATACCTCGTTGACAGCAAACATGCTGTTGCAGATGCTTATAGCGCCATTACAACTCCACACGTATATTTATTCAATGCGAACAACGAGCTTGTGTACACAGGTGCAATTGACGACAATGTGGATTCTAAAGAAGAGGTAAAAGAACATTGGTTGGCTGATGCAATGAAAGAATTGGCAGAAGGAAAGGAAATCACCAAACCAATTACCAAAAACATGGGATGTTCAATAAAAAGAGTTAAAAAAGAAGATGCTCACCATGGTCATGATCACTAAACCAAAACTAAATAGTTTTACACAGCCTCGATGATTTATCGGGGCTTTTTTTTGTCAAATTTTGTTCAACCTCAAATAACCTTTAATAAATGAAAAGAAAAATTCATCTTTACATGTTACATTTCGTACATTTATTAAACCAAAAATCACGAATGAAAACAGAAATAATCTCAATAGGAGACGAACTACTTATAGGTCAAACTATCAACACCAATGCATCTTGGATGGGTCAAGAATTGGCTAAAATTGGAATCAAAAACAACCGAACGATTACCATTTCGGATACCGAAGAAGAAATTCATGAGGCTTTAAAAGGAGCCGAATCGTACGCAGATTTAATTTTAATAACTGGAGGGCTAGGCCCAACAAAAGACGATATCACAAAAAAAGTTTTGTGCGATTATTTTGACACCGAACTTGAACTGAATCAGGAGGTTTTAACAGATATTCAAGCTTATTTTAAATTGAGAAATAAACCTTTTTTAGAAACAAATAACATGCAAGCAATGCTTCCAAAAGCATGCACGGTTTTGAGGAACTCAATGGGAACAGCAAGCGGAATGTGGTTCGAGAGAAATGGAAAAGTGTTCGTTTCTATGCCTGGCGTACCTTACGAAATGAAACACTTAATGGAAACAGGAGTATTTCCGAAAGTAAAAGAAACATTTCAGCTTCAGGAGCTAGCACACAGAACCATACTCACCCACGGAATTGGAGAATCATTCTTGGCAGAGATAATAATGGATTGGGAAAATAGATTGAGAGAATCCAATTTAGAAATGGCTTATTTACCCTCTCCGGGATTAGTAAAACTAAGAGTAACAAGCAATACTGGCGACACAAATAAGGTGAATTTATTCTGTGATGAATTGTACCAAATTATACCCGAATACATTTTTGGAGAAGGAACCATAACTATGGAAGAAACCTTAGCTAATTTATTATTAGAAAAAAATGCAACCATTTCTTTAGCAGAAAGTTGTACAGGCGGTTATGCTTCTCATCTACTTACCAAAATCCCAGGAAGTTCTTCTTTTTACGAGGGAAGTATCATTTGCTATTCCTACGACATCAAAGAAAAAGAACTGAACGTGCCAAAATCTGTTTTACTTAATAAAGGAGCAGTGAGCCAAGAAGTTGTGGAGATACTGAGCAAAGAAATAAGAAAAAAATACAACACAGATTATTCTATCTCTATATCAGGAATCGCAGGACCTTCTGGAGGAACAGAAGACAAACCAGTAGGAACGGTTTGGATTTCGGCAAGGAGTAAAGAAAAAGTAGTTTCAAAGAAATTTAACTTTGGGAATAATCGAGAGCGAAACATCTCGCAATCGGCAGTTGCAGGATTTAATTTATTGAGAAAATTAATCCTCATGGAAGAGAAATAAAACAAATACAACATGAAAAATCCACATCAAATTCTTTTCGATTTACAAAAAGCTTTTTTTCAAAAAGAACTAAAAACTAGTTCAATTAACGAACGATTAAAAAAGCTAAAATCACTTAAAAAATGGATCGTAAATAACGAAAAATTCATTTGCGAAGAGATTTACAAGGATTTTGAAAAAGGCAGAGAAGAAGTTTTATTGACTGAAATAAAACCAATTATAGATGAAATAAAACAACACATCTCGCACCTCGCAGAATGGAGTGAAGCAAAAACAGTTTCGGCTCCCTTGGCATTTTGGGGGACAAAATCTCACATAAAGTACGAACCAAAAGGAGTTACTTTGATCATCGCTCCGTGGAACTATCCATTTAATTTATGTATTGGACCTCTGGTTTCGGCTATTGGAGCTGGATGCACTGCTATTTTGAAACCAAGCGAACACACACCTAATACAGCTAATCTTATCGAAAAAATGATTTCGGAGTTATTTCATGAAAAAGAAATTTCGGTTGTGAAAGGAGGAGTTTCTGTATCTTCTGATTTGCTGGAACTACCTTTTGATCACATATTTTTTACTGGTAGTCCGCTGGTGGGAAAAATTGTGATGTCTGCAGCTTCCAAAAACCTAACCTCGGTGACTCTAGAACTGGGAGGAAGAAACCCTACGATTGTAGATGAAACGGCTAATTTAAAAGACACTGCACAAAAAATTGTTTGGGGAAAATTTATCAACTCAGGACAAACCTGCATTGCGCCAAACTACATTTTGGTTCACCAAAGTAAAGCTGCAGACCTAAAGAAAAAATTAATTGAACAGATTGAAATTCAATTCCCTATTTCTGACAAAACAAGAACCAAAATTGTAAACTCATTGCACTTTGGAAGGTTAACCTCTTTATTGGAAAACACACTAAACAATGGAGGAAAGTTAATTCATGGTGGAGAAAATGATACCAAAACAAACTTTCTTTCTCCTACCCTTTTGGATTCCATTTCTATAGAAAACCCGATTTTTCAGGAAGAAATTTTTGGACCTCTTCTTCCGATTATGACTTACAATAATTTGACTGAAGTAGTTGACATCATAAATAATACAGAGAAACCTTTGGCTCTTTATTTATTTAGTAAATCAAGTAAAAACCAAAATTTCATCTTGAATAATACGAGTGCTGGAACAACTGCTATAAATGAAACAACGGTTCAGTTCGCACAACCCCACTTACCTTTTGGAGGAGTAAATCACAGCGGAATAGGAAAAGCGCATGGCGAATTTGGGTTTCAAGAATTTTCTAATTCTAGATCTGTACTGAAACAAAGAGTTGGATTTACTACACTCAAAACTATTTCACCTCCTTACACCAACTTCAAAAAGAAACTGATTCGGTTTATTACTTTCAAAGTTTAACACTTACTTTTATAAAAAAAGAGTAAATCCTAAAAAAAAGCCGTACATTTGCATGCAATTACAGAAAAACAAACGACTATGTCTCATTCTAAAATTGTACAAGAAGGACTTACCTACGATGATGTTCTCTTAATACCAGCTTATTCCAATGTCTTGCCAAATGCAGTAACATTAGAAAGCAAAATCACCAAAAACATAACGATAAAAACTCCTATCCTATCTGCCGCGATGGATACGGTTACTGAATCTGAATTGGCGATTGCAATTGCTCAGCAAGGAGGAATTGGGATAATTCACAAAAACATGTCGGCTGAATCACAAGCAAAAGAGGTAAGAAAGGTAAAAAGAAGCGAAAGCGGAATGATTACCGATCCTGTAACTTTAACTTCCAAGGCTACTGTAGGAGATGCCTTAAACTTGATGGCTGAATTCAAAATTGGAGGAATTCCAATTGTAGATGAAAATGGAGCTTTGAAAGGAATTGTGACAAACAGAGACTTGAGGTTTGAAAAAGAAAATTCGAAAAAAATTACAGAAGTAATGACCTCGGAAAAATTGGTAACTGCTATGAATGAAATTTCATTGGTAGAAGCTGAAAAAATTCTTCAACAACATAAAATTGAAAAATTACTAATTGTAGATAATTCAAATAAACTAACTGGATTAATCACATACCGAGATATTATTAAAGTAAAAAAACACCCAAACTCTTGCAAGGATGAGCAAGGAAGATTAAGAGTAGGTGCAGCAGTTGGAGTAACTCATGATACTTTGGAAAGAGTTGCTGCATTAGTTGGCGCAGGAGTAGATGCAATAGTTATTGATACGGCTCATGGTCATTCTCAAGGAGTAATTGATAAGCTTAAATTAGTAAAAGAAAACTATCCAAAGCTACAAGTAATTGTAGGAAATATTGCGACAGCAGAAGCGGCAAGAATGCTAGTAAATGCCGGTGCAGATGCAGTAAAAGTAGGGATTGGACCTGGTTCTATTTGTACTACTCGAATAATTGCTGGTGTGGGAGTTCCACAATTGTCTGCTATTATGAATGTAGCCGAAGAACTAAAAGGTACAGGAGTTCCTGTAATTGCTGATGGAGGAATACGATTTACGGGAGATATTGTAAAAGCAATTGCGGCTGGAGCAAGTTCTGTAATGCTAGGTTCTATGTTTGCTGGAGTGGCAGAATCACCAGGAGAAACAGTGATATACCAAGGTCGTAAATTCAAAACTTACAGAGGAATGGGATCTTTAGAAGCAATGAAAAAAGGTTCTAAAGACAGGTATTTTCAAGACAGCGAAAATGACGATAAAAAACTAGTTCCGGAAGGAATTTCTGGGCGAGTTCCATTTAAAGGTTATTTGAGCGAAGTAATGCACCAACTAATTGGTGGATTGCGTTCTGGAATGGGATATTGCGGGGCCAAAGACATTGAATCATTGAAAGAAGCTAAGTTTATAAAAATTACTTCAGCAAGTATTCAAGAAAGTCACCCTCATGATGTTACCATTACAAGAGAAGCACCAAACTATAGCTTAAAATAGGTTTTTCAAGTTACTTTCTGTTTTTATTAAAAAAAGGGTAAATTAGCCTTTCGAATTACAAAAACAAAAAAGCAATGAAAAAAACTCTTATTTTATCGATCTCTATTTTTTTATTTAATTCCATTTTGGCACAGGTAAATCCTGTTTTGCTGAAAGTTGCGGGTGAAGAAATCAGAAAAGATGAATTTCTGTATAACTACACCAAAAACAACTCGGATGTAAAGTATGATCAAGCCTCATTGGATGCTTACACCGATATGTTTGTGAAATACAAACTAAAAGTTGCAGACGCAAGAGCAGAAGGATTTGATACAATTCCAAGACTTCAGAATGAACTGAAAGGTTATGTAGAAAAATCTGCCGAGAAATATTTATCTGACCCAAATGCAACAGATGAATTAATAAAAGAAGCATACGAAAGAAAAAAATCTGAAATAAATGCTAGCCATATCCTAATCATGGAAGGAAATGCCTATGAAAAAATAATGGAAGCAAGAAAAGAAATCATGGGTGGTGCAGACTTTGAAACAGTTGCAGTGAAATATTCTCAAGACCCATCGGTCCAGGAAAACAAAGGAAATTTAGGTTATTTTACCGCTTTCCAAATGGTTTATCCATTCGAAGATGCTGCATTCAACACTCCTGTAGGAAGTGTTTCTATGCCCGTAAAAACAAGATTTGGATATCACTTGATTAAAGTAAATGACAAACGTCCTAATCCTGGTCAGGTTCAAGTGGCTCACATCTACACAAAAGTTTCTGCTGATGCAGATGAGCAAACAAAAGCAAATGCCGAAGCCAAAAGTAGAGACATTTACAACGAATTGATGTCAGGAAAAAGAGACTTTGCAACTTTAGCAAAAGAATATTCTGACGATAACACCTCGGCAAATAAAGGAGGAGAACTACCGATGTTTGGTTCGGGAAGAATGGTTCCTGAATTTGAAAAAGTGGCTTTTGGATTAGAGAAAAACGGAGATATTTCTGTGCCTTTTAAAACTTCTTACGGATGGCATATTGTTAAGAAATTGAATTCACAACCGATTGGAAGTTATGACGAAATGAAAAGCGAAATCCTTTCGAACATAAAAAGAGGTGACCGAAGTGGAAAAACGAAAGAACACTTTGTAAACAAACTAAAAGTAGAGTATAAATACAAAGACAAATCATCCAAATGGATGAGTAATAGTTTTTCAAACGAAGTGATTGGAAGATTGAAAGCAGATGATGATAAAATTGCTTTTAAATACAAAAAGGTACCAGGATTTTTCAAGCCTTCTACCAAAGTAAATGTATCTGAATATAGAAATTACCTTACCTCTCACCTGCCAGCTTCTCAGCAAGATATTGAGAGCAATTACAAAGAATTTACAAACGAGTACTTTTACAACTATGAAAAATCTCAATTATTCATAAAATACCCTGAATACAAATCTCTAGTAAAAGAATTTGAAGATGGAATCCTTTTATTTGAAATATCTGACCAAAAGGTTTGGACAAAATCGAGCAAAGACTCATTGGGTCTTGAAACATTTTTTGAATCTACTAAAAACAAATACTTGTGGAAGAAAAGAGCTGATGTTGAGATTTATTCTTCTTCTAAAAAAGAGGTTATACTAATGGCAATGAGTTTGGCAAAAGATTCGGGAAAGACTTCACGAGAGATACTTATGGCAGGAAACACTGCTTCTCAATTGGACCTAACTGTAAAAGCTGGAAAGATAGAAATTGAAGAAAATGAAATTCTATCACAGTTTGAATTGGAAAAAGGAATTTCTGAATTGAAATTGATTGATGGAAAATATGTATTCCTAAAAGTTAACGAAATCCTTCCTTCTCAAAACAAAGAATTAAAAGAAGTAAGAGGAACTGTGATTTCTGAGTACCAACAATACTTAGAAAAAGAATGGATAAAAGAATTGAATGACAAGTATCCTGTTGAATTGAACAAGGAAGAAATATATAATCTGAATAAATAAAAGGAACAAACTTCTTCTTATCCTTACAAAAAAAGCTACTCAATGAGTAGCTTTTTTTTTGGAATGTGATTTTGATAAATTAGAATCTAAAACCTGCAGTTACCATAAAATTATTGATGTATCTATCAGTAATAATTGGCTCTACCAGCTCAGGATCGTACAAGTATGATTCCTCTTGCCATTGAGTTCTCAGAAAGGTAAAGTCCAAAGAAAAACTTTGGTTTTTGAATCCAATTCCTCCAGAGATGTTTGTTCTAGAATTATCTACAAGCGACACTTCATCTTTTATTGGAGAACCAAAATATGCATATCCTCCTCTAACAGTCCAATGGTTTGTGACTCTATACTCTCCTCCAACTTTTAAGATATTTGCTGTCTGATAAATATCATTTACCGTATTATTTTCAATGTCAAAATTGTAAGGATTTAAATCGCCCTGGGCTCCATTAAAACTTGCGTTAGAATAGTCTATTAATTCATATTCCATAGAAATAAGCCCTCTTTTTTTGTACAAAAAAGCTGCACTAGCAATCAATCTTCCTGGAGTACGCAATCTATAATCGTATATTCCTTCGGGCGATTCTGCTCTTTCGTTATAAAAGTTATCTATAAAATTGGAAGTAAAATTCGTGTTGTAAGAATCGCTCATACTGTACCAAGTTGGTGTATGAACAGCCAAACCAAATCGTACTGATTTTACAGGAACAAAAATAGCTCCTAACTTAATATTAAATCCACTACCGGTAGTACTTACGTTTTCTTCAAATGTATAGTTTTCGGTATCCAATACGGCATCTGGATTGGCAAAAGTCTCGGTAAAAGTTCTGGTAGAATTGTATCGAATTCGAGGAAATCCTATACTACCTCCCACGTATAATTTACCGTCATAATTTCCACTAAAAGTAATGTCTGTTTGGTATTGAGCACCTCTTGTGGTTGTTTTACTTCTTTGGTTTATTTCCGAATTTGCAGTATCGTACCACGGAACATACAAATTTGATATTGAATCGAACAATAAAAGATTGGCATCAAAAGCTTGCCCTTCGTAAAAATCTGAAAGTCCAGACAACGGAATATTATTATTGTTGAGATAATTGGTATAAGAAAGCAACATGGAGTTATCATTGATACCTTCTACTCGCGTTCTTCCATGAAAATCATTTGTTCTATTTGTACTAATTCCTACCTGAAAATATCGCCACATACTTGCTTTGTTAAAATCTATTGGAACCGCAAACACTACTCCGATGTTAGGGATATTAAAATTCCCTTTGGTATCCGAGTTAAATGAATTGTTATACTCTGATTCTGCTCCAGCAAAAGTTACATTACCTGTAAAACTGAAGTCTGATCTACTGTACCGTCCCATTCCCGCAGGATTAATACTTATTGCCGACATATCAGCTCCAAGCGCCCCCATTGCTCCACCCAAACCGTTAAACCTAGCAGTTCCACCGTAGTTCAAATAACTATACCGCAAGGCATCTGTCTCATTCTGGGAGTAGCCAAATATTGCCACAGAAATCCCAACAAGAGTTGTTAATATCCTTTTCATTGTGTTTGTTTTTAAAAAATAAATTGAATACGCTTATCTTCTACCTCCTCTCGAAGAAGAAGAGGAAGAACTTCTACTACTTCCACCTGAACTTCTAGAAGGAGATGAGCTTCTCATTGATGGAGAACTACTTCTGCTCGGTGTGCTACTTCTGCTCGGAGAACTACTTCTACTTGGTGTGTAGCTTCTATTTCTTGAAGGAGCCGTTCTACTTGGTGTGTAGCCACTATTCCTAGATGGTGTTGCTGATCTAGGAGAAGGAGTGTAACTTCTATTTGGTGTACTTGTACGCGACCTTGAATTCACCGATGGCGAAGTTCTTCTTGGAGCACTAGAACCCACAGTTGCTCTTGAAGGCGAACCTATAGCCACTCGGTTAGGAGTTGCCGTTCTTGGGTTTCTGGATGGAGTACTCGTCCTAGGAACTGATGTTCTTGGTGTAGAAGTTCTTGGTTTGCTCGAGTTTGGCAAGGTCGCTCTTGAAGGAACTGATGTTCTTGCAGGAACTGTTCTTAAAGTCGCAGAAGTATTTGGCCTAGATGTTCTTGGAGTTTCAACATTTGTTGCTGGTCTGGAATTTCTAACCTCACTTGATCTTCTCTGTACTTCCCTACTCGAGTTTCTCAAAGTAGAAGTTCTTGCTGAAGAATTATCTAATCTCACCGAACTGTTTCTAGGTTCCGATGCATTTCTGTCAGAAACCTCTGGTCTTCTTCCAGTTTCAGCTCTTCTCATAGAAAAACCTTCAGACTGCGAACCAGTATAAGCTGTTGTATTATCTTTTGTAGCTATTCTCGAAGAATTATATCCTCTAGCGTTAGATCTTCTGTCTCCATAGACTGAAGAAACTCTCGTGCTACTTCCTCTACTTCCTCTGTGACCGTATGAAATACCACGCGAATTAGATTCAAATCCATTTCCATTGGCAGCCATAACTCCGTGATTAAACCCTTGGTTGTAAGCCCAACCATTATTGTTCCATCCATTATTCCAACCGTTGTTCCAATGATTAAATCCCCAACCGTTGTATATGTATGGATTATAGTGGTTCCATCCGCCCCAAGCATAAGGATTATTCCAACCGCCACCCCAGCCATTGTTCCATCTATTCCAACGATTAAATCCATATGGATTTCCCCAACCTACGTTGTATCCTACTCCCCAACCGTTCCATGAATTCCAACCTACATTCCAACCTGGGTTACCCCAAGAGTTCCAACCGTTGTTCCAATAAGGATCATTCCATCCATTATTCACATTGTTAAACCTATTAAATCTATCGGAATACTGATAATTTCCACCGTAATAATTATTGGTAATGTATGTATTACCTTGCGAAGAATCCTTTGTAGAGTTGTAAGAAGGATCATAATACTCATCTTGCTCTATCCAAGTTCCAGGATCTTCTCCTTTTACATATTCATTTGAGTTCGACTCAGATGAAGAAGTCGAAAACACAGTATTTGTATTGTCTGAATATACATCATCAAAATCGTCAAATCCTTCTTGAGAAAAAGATTGAGCACATAAAAATGCGAGGGCCGAGAGTAATAGATAGTTGAATTTCATAGTCACTGTGTTTTTTTGGTGTATACCTTTCTTTGTAATTCACCTCTAAATTACGATAATTTATCTAAATTTGAAGGCATCAATTTATGTCAAAAACACAAATACTGTGCCACAAATACAATTATGAGTAAGAAATTAACTACAAGAAGTGAGAACTATTCCGAATGGTACAATGAGTTGGTTGTAAAAGCTGATTTAGCAGAAAATTCAGGAGTAAGAGGGTGTATGGTTATCAAACCTTATGGCTATGCAATCTGGGAAAAAATGAAGGACGAATTGGACCGACAGTTCAAAGAGACTGGGCATCAAAATGCCTATTTCCCAATTTTTGTTCCAAAACATATGTTTGAAGCTGAAGAAAAAAACGCAGAAGGATTTGCGAAAGAGGCAGCTATCGTTACTCATTACCGATTGAAAAACGATCCTGACAAACCAGGAAAACTAATGGTTGACCCTCAGGCAAAATTAGAAGAAGAACTTATCGTAAGACCAACTTCAGAAGCAATTATTTGGAGTACTTACAAAAAATGGATTCAATCTTACAGAGATTTACCTATTCTTATTAATCAATGGGCAAATGTTGTAAGATGGGAAATGAGAACTCGTTTGTTCCTCAGAACTGCTGAGTTTTTATGGCAAGAAGGACATACTGCTCACGCTACAAAGCAAGAGGCAGTTTCGGAAACAGAACAAATGTTGCAAGTGTACGCAAAATTTGCAGAAGAGCACATGGCTGTTCCCGTATTGAAAGGAAGAAAAACAGATAGCGAGAGATTTGCTGGAGCCGAAGACACTTTGTGTATTGAAGCACTAATGCAAGATGGAAAGGCTCTTCAAGCTGGAACTTCACACTTTTTGGGACAAAACTTTGCCGATGCATTTGACGTTAAGTTTGTGAACAAAGAAGGAAAACAAGAATTGGTTTGGGGAACTTCTTGGGGTGTATCTACAAGATTGATGGGCGCTTTAATTATGGCTCACTCGGATGATGCTGGATTAGTTTTACCTCCAAAGTTAGCACCTATTCATGTTGTTATTGTACCTATTTATAGAAATGAAGAAGGATTAAAACAAGTGATGGAATCAGCAACAAAAATTGCTAACGAATTAAAATCGAAAGGAATCTCTGTAAAGCTTGATGATGATGACAACAGAAAACCAGGATGGAAATTTGCCGAATATGAATTGAAAGGGGTTCCTTTGAGAATGGCAATTGGACCAAGAGATGTAGAAAATAATGTTGTTGAACTTGCCCGAAGAGATACTCAAACAAAATCATCTGTGCCTCAAGAAGGAATAGCAGATTACGTTGAATTACTACTAGACGAGATTCAAGAAAAGATCTACACCAAAGCCCTGGATTACCGAGATAGCCACATTACAAAAGTAGATTCTTATGAAGAGTTCAAATCAATTTTGGAATCAAAGGGAGGGTTTATTTCTGCACATTGGGATGGAACTGAAGAGACTGAGCAAAAAATTAAAGAAGAAACAAAGGCTACCATAAGGTGTATTTTACTTAACAATGAGCAAGAGGAAGGAACTTGCATTGTTAGCGGAAAACCATCAAAAGAAAGAGTTATTTTTGCGAAAGCTTATTAAAAAAATCTAACATGGAAAACAAAGAACTGGACCACATCGCATTAACTCTGTGCACAAAATCAACTTTAAAACAAGATATATTTAAAAATACTGTAGACCAATTTCAAGAAATGAAAAAGGTGGCACAGAAAGTGGTAGAGCAAATAAAGGGACGAGTTTGTATGAAAGACGACCGTATCGTTATTGATTTTACCGAAAAAAGCAAATATGAATTCCATATTACACTGGCAGGTGATATTTTGGTATTCAATTTGCATTCCAATGTTTTTAAATTTGATGAAAATCATTCGATTTGGAAGACCCCATATTTACGAGAAGATGAAAACAGAGGTTACACAGGTATTATTAACATATACAATTTTTTGGCAGATTCTTTCAGGTTTAACAGAATTAATGACTCTGGATATTTGGTTGGAAGAGTGTTTATTAATTCCGAAAATCACTTTATAGCAGAGGGAAAACGAAAAATGGGATTCCTTTATACAGAATTTGAAAAATTATTTTTTGATGAGAACTACATCGAAGACATCATCGAAAATATCATGATACACGTGCTAGACTTTGACCTTTACGCACCTCTTTACGAACACGTTAGCGAGGTTTCTGTTCACCAAATAAAAACCACTGGAGACAGCATTCAGCTTAAGACAGGAAAGAGGATGGGGTTCCAATTTGGCACTGATTCAAAAATAACTTAAAAAAAAGTGAGATTTTTTTTTGAATTAGAAAAATTGTTCTAAATTTGCATTCCCAAAATAACAAATGGGAAGACATTTTGGCCCGTTCGTCTATCGGCTAGGACTCAGGATTTTCATTCCTGCAAGAGGGGTTCGATTCCCCTACGGGCTACTATAGTTAAACACTAAATATAAATTAACACATTATGGCTAACCACAAGTCAACAAAAAAAAGAATTAGATCTACAGAAGTGAGAAGACTTAGAAATAAGTATTACCACAAATCTGCCAGAACAGCTATCAAGAAATTGAGAGGAATGGAAGATAAGAAAGAAGCTACTACATTCTTACCTGTTGTAACTAGTATCCTTGACAAATTGGTTAAGAGAAACATTATCCATAAAAACAAAGCAGCTAACTTGAAGTCAAGCTTAACTTTGAAAGTGAACAAATTATAATTAGTTAACTAACTTTTATAAAAACCATTCGTCAACTGACGAATGGTTTTTTTTTGCTCTAAATTGAACACAAATTCTCACAAGACTTGTATCTTTATATTCTATAAAAATACTGAAACAACAATACCAAGATGAAGATATCTTACAACTGGCTAAACGAATATTTAAACCTAACTACTACTCCTGAACAAACTTCAGAAATATTGACTGACATTGGTTTGGAGGTTGAAAAAACTGAAATCGTAGAATCAGTTCCTGGTAGTTTAAAAGGATTGGTGATTGGTGAAGTACTGGAAGCTGAAAAACATCCGGATGCCGATAAACTGAAAAAGACTAAGGTAAATATTGGTTCAGAAATATTGAATATTGTTTGTGGCGCTCCTAATGTAGATAAAGGTCAAAAAGTGGTTGTTGCAACAGTAGGAACTACTCTTTACACCGAGAAGGGAGAATCATTTAAGATTAAAAAATCAAAAATAAGAGGAGAAGAATCAGCCGGAATGATTTGTGCCGAGGATGAAATAGGATTAGGAAAAAGCCATGAGGGAATTATGGTATTGGATTCCAATGCAAAAATTGGAACACCTGCCGCTGACTATTTTGATTTAAAAAATGATGTTGTTTTTGATATTGGACTTACCCCAAACCGTGCGGATGCCATGAGTCATTTTGGTGTAGCAAGAGATTTGATGGTTGCTCTGAAACATAAAGAAATACTACCAAAAGAAGCACAATGCTGCTCACCTTCTGTTGCAGATTGGAAAACTGACAACACGGATTTGAACATTGAGATTGAGGTAAAAAATATGGATGCTTGTCCAAGGTATGCAGGCGTTACATTGAGTGGTCTTAAGGTTGCAGAATCTCCGGAATGGTTACAAAAAAGACTTAAAGCAATTGGTTTATCACCAATAAACAATATAGTTGACGCAACAAATTATGTATTGCACGAATTAGGGCAACCACTTCATGCATTTGATGCCGATAAAATAAAAGGCAACAAAGTAATTGTACAAAACGCAAAAAACAAACAAAAGTTCACTACCCTAGACGAAACTGAAAGAGAATTGCATACTGACGACTTGATGATTTGTAATGAAACAGAACCTATGTGTGTTGCAGGTGTATTTGGTGGTATTGATTCGGGTGTGAGTAGTTCTACTACCTCTATTTTCTTAGAAAGCGCTTATTTCAATCCTGTTTCTGTTCGTAAGACGGCTAAAAGACAAGCACTCAATACAGACGCATCTTTCCGTTTTGAAAGAGGAATTGATCCAGAAACAGTTATTTACGCTCTAAAAAGAGCTGGATTGCTTATCAAGGAAATTGCCGGGGGTACAATCTCATCTGATATCAAAGAATTCTATCCGAATGAAATAAAAAACCATCAGGTTGAATTTAATTACGACAACTGTAACAGACTTATTGGAACTGAAATTTCGGACGAAACAATCGACTCAATATTGAAAAACCTAGGTATTCAAACTATTTCTAAAACAAATCGGGATTTGGTTCTTGAGGTTCCTGCTTTTAGAAATGATGTACTAAGAGAAGCTGATATAACAGAGGAAATCCTGAGGATATTTGGATTTAATAACATCCCTGTTCCAGAAAAATTAAATACTTCTATTACTTACCGAGAAAAAAATGACAGCAGAGCATTAATCAACCTCGTTTCGGATAGATTGAGCGACAATGGATTTGCTGAAATTATGTCAAACTCATTGACGAAGTCAAGTTATTTGACTGATTTTCAATCGAAAAAAATAAATCCGGACTACGCTGTAAGAATGCTGAACCCGTTGAGTAGCGAACTTGATGTTATGCGCCAATCTCTTCTATTTAATGGAATGGAGGCAATCATTTACAACATCAATCGAAAACAAAGTGATTTGAAGCTTTATGAATTTGGTAAAACCTATTTTAAATTCGAATCGGGATATGAAGAAAATCAAGTTTTAAGTTTGTTTGTAACAGGAAAAGATGATACTGAAAATTGGGACAACGAAGATAAACCTGTTGATTTTTTCTCCATCAAAAAAGAGGTTTTGAACACCCTGAATCGTCTAGGAATCATGAAGAACTTTTCGACAAACGCTACTAAAAACGAACTTTTAGTAGAAGGTTTAGCCGTCAGTATAAACAAGAAACTAGTAGCAGACTTTGGAAAAGTAAGTAAAAAAGTATTGGCTAATTTTGGAGTGAAGCAACCTGTGTACTATGCCGAGATAAATTGGGATAACGTTCTTCAGTTGATGATGATGAACAAGACAAAGTATAAAGAGTTGGCTAAATTCCCATCTTCTAGACGTGACTTATCCCTATTGATAGACAAAGCTGTGAAATTTGAACAGATAGAGGAGATTGCCGCAAATGCAGACAGAAAAATTTTAAAAGAGATTGGTTTGTTTGATATTTACGAAGGTAAAAACTTGGCAGAAGGAAAAAAATCCTATGCAGTTAGTTTCTTATTTCAAGATGAGAATAAAACCTTGGTTGACAAGCAAATTGAGAAAATAATGACGAAAATACAAGGTGAATTGGAAAGTAAATTGGGTGCTAGCTTGAGGTAGTTTTTTTTGGAAAATATTTACATCCAGACGAAATTCGATTTATGGAAAATGAACAGAAAAACTCTTTGTAAATCTGTGTTCGATATCTTTCTGTGAAATTTCCTTAACTTTAAACTCAACCAACTTTGGCTCACTTTAAATACCCCAAATAATGAAACTTCCTTTTTCGCATAGTTTACAATCCATAGCCGAATTAATCGATTGCAGATTCATTGGAAGTCCTGATTTCTTGGTAACTGGAATGAATGAGATTCATCAAGTAGAAACTGGCGACTTGGTATTTGTGGATAATGAAAAGTACTATCAGAAGGCTCTTAATTCATCAGCTACCACAATACTTATCGACAAAGAAGTAGAGTGCCCAAAAGGAAAAGCTTTAATCATTTCTGAGAATCCATTTAGAGATTTTAATAAACTCACCCAACACTTTAGTCCAGTTGAAATTTGGAGCAAAAAAAACCAAGACATTCATGAATCGGCCATGCTTTTTCCGAATGTTACTCTTGGAGACAAAGTGAAAATTGGTGCAAATTCTATTATCTACCCAGGTGTTGTAATCTATAGCAACACAACTATCGGGGAAAATGTAATTATTCATGCAAATACAGTAATTGGCGGTGATGCATTTTATTTTCAAACTAAAAATGGTTCGCACAACAAGCTGCATTCTTGTGGCTCGGTAGAAATCGAGAACAATGTAGAAATTGGCGCTTCTTGCTCTATTGACAAAGGAGTTTCGGGAGTTACAAAAATTGGCGAAGGAACAAAAATTGATGCACAAGTTCATATTGGTCACGATACAATCGTTGGAAAAAATTGTCGATTTGCAGCCCAGGTAGGAATTGCAGGTTGTGTGGTTATCGAAGACAACGTTACTCTCTGGGGACAAGTAGGAATTCCAGCAAACTTAACTCTCAAAAAGAACTCAACTGCTCTTGGTCAGGCCGGAATTTTAAAGAATATGGAAAAGGGAAAAACGTATTTGGGCAGTCCTGCGAAAGAAGCTCGGGAGGAATTTAAAGAAATGGCTTTGATAAGTAAATTACCTGAGATTTTGGGGTTGAAATAAGTATTGATAACAGCTTTTAAGACTGATCAAAAATTCATTGACATCCTGAAATTGATTCAGAATCTGGCTAATAATATTGCACGTTAGCAATTGGAATCATTTCAACGAACCTGAATAATTTAAAAATAATTCAGAACCATACGAGTTAAAAATCAAAATGAGATGTTTTTGTATTTTTCAATCTTCTCGTACCAATCTACCTTCATTTCAAAAGAAACATTTTGGTCCTTTATTTTGTGTTCTTGAAAATCTATAATTTTAGTTAATTGAGTCCAAAGCTCTGGGTTAGTTTGCCAAAATGATTGTTCTATTGCTAACACGGTTATTAGTAAATCACCTTCGTAAAATTTTGCTTTGACCATTATATCTTCCTTTAATTCATTAATTGAAAGAAGGACAATTTCTAAATCATTGTTTTCTTCGAAAGAAAGTAGTGTGGTAATAAGATTATCTAAAGTCATGTGTTAGAATAGAAACGAAGCCTCCAGCTGGGAAGCCGAAATAACATCAAAAAATAGAAAGATTAAAGACTACCACCGTTAGTTGTGCTAGAATCATTGTCCCATACTTTGGGGCAATCGGGTTTTGTGAGCCAAGTACACCTCAGCGAAAAAATAACCGGACGATATCTGGAATTAAATGCTCCAAAAGTAGAACGACCACTCTCCCACTCCCAAACATTGATAAGAGGAATCTCGACCGAAGGAATGATGTACCACATTTCGGAAATACGAATTCCTATTCCAAATTTATAGTGCAATTGAGCCCTTAATCTTGAAGGATTATCTTGGTAAGTTTCGTCAAATCCCGATTCATCTTCCGTCTTTACCGTTTGAGAAACAGCAAAATCTATATTGGCTCCAAGGGTGTTTTGAAAAAATATATTCTTATTAATTGCTAATATATTATTGGCGTTAAAATGAGCAGAAACCGAATGACTCTGGAACGATTGTGAATAAGAAGTAGTATCACTCAAAACCAAATTTTGGCTAATTAAATCATAAGATTGAGCGGCTCTAAATTGCTTGTAGGACAATCCATAATCGATGTAACTTATTGGCTTTTTTGTACTCAACAATCTGTAACCTCCTAATTCTAGATACAATCCAAATTCTGATTTCTGTTCTAAATTGATGGCTGTAAGAACTATCGGCTGAAAAGAAGACGTTGTCAAAGTTGGTGAATAATCGATAAAATTAAGTTTGGGGGTAGCCGTTACACCCACTCCAAAATACCAACCTGTATTGTTCAGTGGTTTTATGAATTCACCCATTTTTTGGGTTCTTTTTTTACCACCATATCTATTGAATTGAGCTGATGACTGTAAAGCTAAAACTACAAACGTGAGAAATAAAAAAAGAGTATAACAAACTGATTTCATGGTGATTTAGATTTTTTTTAGACACTACAATTAATAAAAGCTATCTCTTTTTTTGTTCCAGATTAGAACTAAAATAAAACCTGCAATGGCTCCACCCAAATGAGCAAAATGAGCAATATTATCCCATTCAAATCTATTTACACCTAAAAATAATTCGACTAGCATATAAAACGGAATAAAATATTTTGCTTTTACAGGAATTGGCAAGAAAATCAACATCAGCTCCGTATTTGGAAACAAATAAGCAAAGGCAGCCAACAATCCCATTATTGCACCTGAAGCTCCCACCATTCCTACATCATTGTATATCACAGTATTTACCGCAGAAATCAAATGACCTTGCGTATCTGGAAAGTATCTGCCCTCTGCAGCAATCGTAAGAATTTGCTCTATTTCCACAGCAGAATAGCCAGCCAAGGCTGAGGAATAATTGTAATAATTGAAGAGCAACTGAAGAACCAAAGCTCCTGCTGCTGAAACAAAATAAACTATCAAAAACTTCTTGCCTCCCCATACTTTTTCGAGCGTAGAACCAAACATGGCAAGGGCAAACATATTGAAAAGCAAGTGAGCAAAACTCCCGTGCATAAAAATGTGTGTAATCAATTGATGAGGCATAAAATAATCACTCCCGATATTATGTAAAGCCAACATTTCCCTATAATCTGGAAAAAGCTGAATTCCTAAGAACATAAGTATATTAATTATCAGTAGGTTTTTCACAACCTCAGGAAGATTTCTCAGTAAGTTACTAATCATTTAAAATTGTTTGTTTAGTTCGTCCAAAGTAAAGGTAAGGTAAGTTTTTTTTCCGTTAGGCGCATATTCAGGTTGTTCGCAGGCGAACAACTCGTCCACGAGGTTGTTTATTTCAATTTCAGTAAGCTGTTTTCCTTTTTTTATAGACATATTATAAGACATTGCCCGAACTAAACTTTCCTGAATATCTAGATTCAATTTATCTTGATTATTTTTTACCTGTTCCAGTATTTGCTCAAA